>Ga0190313_1000211_pt1 | contig 37392 bp, 38 predicted proteins | sample 4870071011_MG_FD_169989 | JGI IMG/M metagenome (GOLD analysis project Ga0190313, IMG submission 169989) | Hydrothermal vent sediment bacterial communities from Southern Trench, Guaymas Basin, Mexico - 4870-07-10-11_MG | ecosystem: Environmental > Aquatic > Marine > Hydrothermal vents > Sediment ... | reverse complement strand
CTCTTAATCATTTTTGAAAACCAATTTAAAATATTAAACTTTTTAAGAAAAGGAGATTTTGTAACTAAAGTTTCGGAAAATAAATTTAAGCTTCTTTTGGAAAAAAACAAAACTAAAGATACTGAAAGTGAATTTAATTTTTTAATAAAAAGGTTAAAAAAAGAAGGTGCCAAAATTAAGAAGGTAGGGATAATAAATTAAAAAATGGAATCATTTTTTCACTTTTCTATGATTTTTTTAACAGACTCTCTTATTATCAATTGAGGTTGGAGGATAACATTTTTTGGAATATTTGAACCTTTGTTGAAAATCCTTTCAATTAACAATTGAGCAGCAGTTTGCCCCATTTCCCACCTTGGTTGTCTAATAGTGGTTAAAGGAGGAACAGTATATCTCACATACGGTGCATCATCAAAACCCATAATAGATACTTCTTCCGGAACACTAATTCCATTCTCATAAAGAGCTCGTAATGCCCCAGTTGCACACCAGTCATTAATTGCAAAAACCGCGGTAAAATTTTTACCAAACTTTTTTGAATGTCTATTCACTGCTTCATAACCATATTCAGGTTCATATCCTGCAATTTCACTGAAAAAAACCTTAACATCAGTATGTTTTCTTAAAAATTTTAACACACCTTTTTCTCTCTCAACACTCGCCGGTGATTCTTTTGGACCTCTAATATAAAGAATTTTTCTATGACCACATTCATAAAGATAATTCATTGCAATCACAGAACCTTTCTTGTTATTTAAATTTACCGAATCACAAGAAATATCTTCAATATTGTAGTCTAAAGCCACTATAGGTATACCACTTTTTTGAAAGGGTTCAAGATACGTAACTCCGGTGTATAATTCACACAAGATTACACCATCAATTTTTCTCTTAAAAAATTGGTCTAATACGTATCTTTCTGATTCTGGAAGCATCTTTGGAATTGAAACAATTAACTCAAAACCTCTCCTACTAACAAAATCCTCTATTGCCATTACCATTTCATTATAATGTTCTCCAACTAAATTTGGAATTAATACTCCTACGGTATAATTTAATTCCGCTGTTTTTCTAAGAACAGGCATAGGTTTATAACCTAACCTTTTTATAACACGTAAAACCTTTAAACGTGTTTCTTCCTTAACTTTTGGTGAACCATTGATTACTCTCGAAACTGTTGCAATAGACACTCCTGCTTCTCTTGCTACATCTTTAATGTTAACCCCATAAAATCACTTCACTTAAAAATTTATAATGTTATACGGGTCAAAACTTATAAATTTTTCAGTACTTCTTTCTTTTATAATTTCTTTGTAAATATACATAGAAGGTTTTGGAATATATGCTTTTTTAGCAAAATCAGTATATGCCAGTCCAAATCCTTTCGAATACCCCTTTACCCATTCGAAATTATCTATAATGGACCAGTGTAAATATCCGAATATTTTGATTCCTTTATTAATAGATTTTTCAACTGCATATAAATGAGAAATAAGATATTGTAGTCTTAATTTATCTTCCTCATCTGCAATTCCATTTTCAGTGACAATAATAGGTTTTTCGTATCTTTCAAATATTGCTTCTAAAAAAATATTATACAAACCTACAGGATAAATTTCCCAACCAAAATCACTAGCGGGTCTACCATCTAAAGAAAATCCTCTTTCCGGACAACTATACCCATATCCTGGAAGTATTTGCCAAGAAATTTCTAAATCACCTAATTTAAAAGGATTAAATTCAGAAACTACTTTTCTAGTATAATAATTTACTCCAATAAAATCAAGTTTATCTTTCACCATATCCATAAAATACCAATTTTCAAAATACATTGCTTTTTCAAAAATTTCTTTATTTTCTTTTAAAACATCAATCCAAGAAAAAGAATAAATAATTCCAACAGGTTTATTAGTATGTTTTTTAATAACATCATAAGCCAAATTGTGTGCTTTTGCTTGATTTATTAAACTTTTATTAAACCAATCAACTGAAAAATAACTAGGAGGAAAAACGGCATTGATATTTAAATAACCCAATTGACTTACTATATTCGGCTCATTTAATGAAGACCAGTAATCTAAATATCATTAAGTTTCCAAGCAATATATTCGGCAAATTTTGCAAATTCAATTGAAATATTTTCATTTGCCCAACCAATTTTTTCTGTTTCTCTTCCCTTATGAACCAAAATCGGATCATGAATCCACAAAGGGAGTGTGAAATGATTTAAATTAACAATTACTGCAAAACCTCTCATTTTTAAATCTAAAATAATATCTCTATACTTCTCAACTGCTTCCCTGTTAGCTATTTTATCTAATTTTTCAAGCATATCTTCCGAGCCAAATTGAATATTTTGAGTACTATCAGGAAAAACTCTAGACCATTCAATTCCAATTCTTAGCAAATTAAAGCAAAAATCTTGAGCTAGTTGATGAATTTGGGGATAATTACTCATATAACCTGCTCCATTTTCAGGTAAATCTCCACTCACATTTCCATTTATTAAATTTTCAAAATCTCTAACCCAAACAAACCAATCAGTATTTTCGTCTATATCTTTTTTATTCTCTCCCATCTCAAATTGAAATCCGGAAAGAGATGCTCCAAATAAGAATTCTTTTGAAAACATAATTACCACCTCATTTATTTTTATCTTTTTCTTCTTCGCGCTTTTTTTTCAATAACTCTAAATTTTTCTTTTCTTTTATAACAAAATAAATCAAAAATATTGATGTAAAAATCAATAAAAATAAATTTAAATAAAATTCAAACGGCTTCGCAGGAGAAGAAATATAATAAAACAAAGTAATAATTTCTAAAATAAAAGCCCATGAAAATAGAACAATTAGTGATTTTAAAAACATCAAATATCCTCCAATTTTCTATATAATTTAGGTATACTTCCAACTAAAATTTTTGTATACTCGTGTTGAGGATTCAAAACTACATCATCTGGATTTCCATCTTCTACAATTCTTCCCTCTTTCATAACAAGTATTCTATCTGAAACATAATATGCCAATCCGAGGTCATGAGTTATAAACATTATAGATGTTCCTTGTTCTTCTCTTAACTTAAGTAAAAGTTTTATTATTCCTCCACGAGAAGAAGCGTCAATCATTGAAGTTGGTTCATCTGCTATTATAAATTTAGGTTTTAAAAGCCAACATCTTGCAATCATTATCCTTTGTTTTTGCCCTCCAGAAATTTGATGAGGATATTTACCTAAAATATCTTTAGGATCCAAACCAACTTTAACAAGTGAATCTTTAATAAATTCCAATGCCTCATTCTTAGAATATTCCTTATCCATAAGTCTAAATGCCTGCCACATTGTTCTTTCAACAGGATAAAAAGGATTAAAACTTGCAAAAGGATCTTGGAAGACAGCATGAAGACTTCTTCTGAATTCTTTTAACTCCTGATTTGTTTTAATATCATTCCATATATCTTTACCCTCAAAAACAATTTTTCCAGAAGTTGGATGAATTAATCTTAAAAGCATTTTTGCAGTTGTGCTTTTTCCTGAGCCACTCTCTCCAACCAATGATATAATTTCTTTTTCCTTTACTTCAAAACTTATATTCTTTACAGCTTCAACATTTCTCCTAGCTAAAAATCCTATTGAAAAAACCTTTGATAAATTCTTTACTACTAGTCTACTCATGCTCTCTCCTCCGAATAAAGAAAACAAGCTACTTTTCTTTGTGGTTCTATTTCAACTAATTTTGGTTCTTTTTCTTTACAAACTGACATAGCTTTTGGACATCTTGGATGAAATCTACAACCAGAAGGTGGTTCAATAAGATTAGGTGGTGTACCTGGGATTGTAGTAATTCCTCTTTTTTTAATCTCAGGCTCAGGTGTAAGAACGGAGTTCAACAAACCTTCTGTATAAGGATTCAATGGTTTTTCGACGATTTTATCAACTGGTGATATCTCCATTATTTTTCCTGCATACATTACTAGCATCCTATCAACAATTTGTCTAATAGTGGCAATATCATGCGTTACAAAAATAATACTTTTGACTATACCCTGTCTTTTCATTTCAAGAAGAATTTTCAAAAACACTTTTCGATTTACAACATCTAATGCAGAAGTTGGTTCATCTGCAATCAAAAGTTGAGGGTTTAATAAAGTGGCTATTGCAATCACGGCTCTTTGCCTCATTCCGCCACTAAGTTCAAAAGGATATCTATTAAGCCATCGCGGATCTAAATCAACATCTTCAAATCTTTTTCGGGCCTTTTTTAACAATTCATTTTTAGGAATTCCATGTGATTGAGCCAGATGTTCAACATATTTTGATAATTTTATTGTAGGCATTAGAGCATTCATGGCTGATTGTGGGATTAAAGACATCTCCTTTCCCCAAAATCTTTCTCTTACTTCTTCCCTTGTCAAGGAAGAAATTTCTACATATTCACCGTTAGACTTGAATAAAACTCTACCACCTACAATAGTAAGAGGTTTTATAATATTATTCAATAAAACATTAGATAATGTAGATTTTCCACAACCAGATTCACCAACTACACCAATAATTTCATTTTCCATTATTTCAAAAGATACATTGTCAACAGCTTTAACCTCTCTATTTTTTAATTTATAGTAAGCTCTTATATTTTCTATTTTTACCAATGATTCTGACATATTATTCCTCCCTCAATATAGGATAAATACCTCATCCATTGTGGTACTAATAATCAAAAGAGAAGCAGTTACAGCAACAATTGCTATACCAAGTGGTACAAACCACCACCATAAACCTCTTCGAATTGCATTCATCATCACGGACCATTGAAGAATAGTATCCAAAGAAATTCCTTCAGTTGGACCTAGCCCAATTAAACTCAAACTTGCCTCTCCCATTATTCCACCATTATAAACAAAACAAATGACATGAAAGCATAAGTAGCAATAGTAGGAATTAAATCTTCAACAATTAATCTAAAATCTCCATAACCAGCTATTTTAGATAAATACACATATTCTCTAGACAAAACACTCATCAATTGAGCTCTAATAGCTCTAGCAAACCAAGGCCATTGAAACAATCCTAAAATTACAGCAATCATTTCTATACTTCTCACATCTAGATAACTTGCAATTAAAATCGCTATCAGAATTGATGGTGTTGTTAATACAATATTTGTAAATGACATTAATAAGTCATCAGTTATTCCTCTTTTAACAGCAGAAAAAGTACCAACAATTGTTCCAATTACAAGTGAAATCAAAGCAGCTAAAAAACCAACATATAATGAAGATCTAATACCATATAAAAGCTGTGCAAGTATATCCCTTCCATATGTATTGGTTCCCAAGGGATGAGTTGAAGATGGAGCTTGTTCCTTGTCCCACGTCATTTCAGTAGGATCTACTCTATATATCATAGGTCCAAATATTCCTAGCAAAATGAAAAATAAAACAATCGATAACCCAATAATAAACTTTTTACTTTTGAACAATGGTTTAAACATATTTTTAAACATGTCTCATTCCTCCTGACCTAATCTAATTCTCGGATCAATTACAGCATAAATGAAATCTACGATAAAGTTTGCTAAATAAATTGATGCAATCAAAATTACAAAGATACCTTGAATCAAAGGATAATCCAAAGATGTTAAAGCTCTAAATAATAAAAATCCTATACCAGGATAATTAAAAATTATTTCTGTAATTAATGCTCCACCAAGTGCACCACCTAAACTTAAAGCAAGTCCTGTAATTTGAGGTAGTAAAGAATTTCTAAATACATATTATAAATTCTTTTATCATTCATACCTAAAGCCTCAGAAAACCTTACATAATCATTTTCAAGTTCATATATGACCATTAATCGCATACCAATAGCCCATCCACCCATAGCAGAAACAACTATTGAAGCAAAAGGAAGAATATAGTGTTTTAATACATCAAGGACAAAACTCCAGCTCCAATTAGGAAAGCTTCCCTGTGAATATGCTTCACCAACTGGTAAAATTCCAAGTTTTACCCCGAAAAAGAATATAAAAATCATACCAAGCCAATAAAAAGGAATTTGAGAAACAATTAAAGAAGTTGTTAATACCCCCTTATCAATCCAACTATTTCTTCTGTAAGCAGCTAAAACACCTAAGGAATTACCCAAAAACCATGCAACAATCGTTGCTGGTAGTAATAGCAGTAAAGTCCAAGGCAAAACAGGAATTACTAAATCTAAAACTTTCCTTGGATAATATGAAACTGAAGTACCTAAATCTCCTTTTAAGGCTTTTCCTAAAAAATCAAAATATTGAACATACCAAGGTTTATCAAACGCAAATTGTTCCATTAAAGTTTTTTCAGCTGCTCTAATTTGTTCTGGATTCGCCTGAGCAACTTGAGATAATCCTGATAATATCTGATTTAAAGGGTTTCCAGGAATAACTCTTGGTAAAATAAAAACAATTGTGGTTGCTACAATATAAGTAGTAAGCAAGAAAATTAAACGTCTTCCAATGAATTTCAGCATTTGTTTAGAAATCATCTAATTACCACTCCTTGTCTAAAAATACCCCCGAGAAAAGATCCCGGGGTTATGTATTATTCTGCAGAATTTTTGAGATCATCTAATATTACTTTTGTAGGTATTGAAATACCACCTTTTTCAATTGTATTAAACCAATTTGGAATTGATTTTGGTGAATTTTTAGGTGAAATTCCAAAGAGAGTAGGTAAAGTCCTTATGTGCCATGCGGCTGGTATTGACCAATATGGGTTGTCCTCATTTGGCCAATTTATCCAATATTTTGTGGAATATTCATACCAATGAGCTGTATAGAATGCTGGAATACTTGGCATGTCTTGATAGAATAATTCTTATATTTTGTAATATACTTTTTTCATATGTTCAGTATCAAGAGTAGAAACAACGGAATCCAACAATTCCATAACTTCTTCATTTTTATATCTTTCCCAGTCTCCTGCCCAGTTTGAAACACCAACTGGACTTGTAAGTCTATAATCTCCAACAAATCTGTAAATATTGTATGGATGATCAAATGATGGTCCAACACTCCAGGAAATAATAAGATCAAATGTACCTTTTGTCATTTCGTCAGCCCAAATAGAATAGTCAGGAAATTCTGGTTTTACATCAATACCGATTTTCTTTAAATTTACAGCTATCATATTACACATCATCATCCAGTCAGACCATCCATATGGAACTTTTATTTTATATGGACCAAGTTTTTGACCATCTGGTGAAACTCTAATTCCATCTGGTCCCATTTTAAATCCAGCTTCGTCTAATATTTTATTTGCTTTATCTAAATCTGTTGGAACTCTTCCATCTTCTGAACCCCATACTTTTTTTGCAAGGTCATAATCAATGTATTGTTTGTTGGGCTCAAATAAATCAATTACCATTGATGGGTGAGCTTGGCTACCATAGCCGAAATATGCTTTTTGAAGCATTTCTTTGTAGGGAATTGCATATGCTATAGCCTTTTTAACAGCTGGATTGTTAAGAGGTTCTTTAGTATTGTTTATATAAAGAAATCCTACACCATCAGGTAAGAAATATGGTTCAGATTTGTACCACGTTCCGATTTCTAAACCTTTCTTTTCCCAAAGTTCCCATACACTTGGAATAAATAGAGCTGCCCAATCAACATCTCCTTGTTCTACTGCTAATGCAGCACTATTGTTATCTTTGTAAATTACATGCGCAATATATTTAGGCCTCGGCAAACCAAAAATATCTTTACCCCACCAATCATCAATTCTTTCATAAACAAGTATATTTGGATCAGAGTAGAAAAGCTTGTAAGGACCTGAAACCACTTGTTCTTTAGGATCATCATTAATAAAGTCTCTACATCCATTCCTTTTGCTTCAATTCTTTGGTAAACGTGTTTTGGAACTATTGCAGTTTGAAACGCGAAATTCAAAAATTGGAAATAATTTACATTATCTTCTCTTGCCTTAAACTCAACTGTTTTTTCGTCAATTGCTTTTACATATTCAATGTACACATCCCAACCTGTGCTAGGACCTATACCAATCTTTTTAGTTAGTTCGAATGTATAAACAAAATCATCTGCAGTAATTGGAAGGCCGTCACTTCATCTAGCTTCTGGTCTAATGTGAATTCTCACTGTCTTATCATTTAAAAATGTATAATCTTCTGCAACAAGTGAAATCCAAGCATTTTTCCCTAGATCATAAATAAAAGCCTCCAAATACAAAAATTGATCAGTACCCCACGTACTTTGTAGACCATAAAGATTAAAAGTAGTTGCAGGTCCCCAAATTGCTCCAGCAACGTAAACTGTTTCATCTCTAGGTAATTGAATCCCTGCAAAACCCACATTATGAACAAAAATCATATGTACGCTTTTATTTATTAACATATATTTAAAATATGTTAAAATTATTAAAAAGATTCAGAGGAGGTACAATATGCTATTTGTTTCAAAAGAATTTTCTTTTGATGCCGCCCACAATCTTGTAAAGTATCATGGTAAATGTGAAAAACTTCATGGGCATACATATAAACTTGTTGTAACAGTTGCAGGAAAAAAAGATGATGAAGGGATGGTCATTGATTTTAACGAATTGAAAAGAGTTGTAAAAAATTATGTTTTAAATATTCTTGATCATTCGTATATTAATGACATTCTTGAACAACCAAGTGCAGAAAATATTGCCGAGTGGATATGGAACAAAATTTCAGACAAATTACAAACAGATCGATATTTTCTGTATGAAATAAGATTATACGAAACCCCCACTTCCTATGTCACACTTAGAAGGGATGATTTAAAATGACAAGCTTTGACAAAATTATCGAAAGAAGAGGAACTAATTCATATAAATGGGACTTTGGTCATAACACTCGTATAAAAGACCTTCTTCCTCTATGGGTTGCAGACATGGATTTCGAAACACCGAAAGAGGTAATTGAAGCCATAAAAAATAGAGCAAATCACGGAATATACGGATATACCTTTCGACCAGATTCATATTATCAATCCATAATTTCATGGTTCAAAGAAATTCATGACATTGAAATTAAAAAAGATTGGATCGTTCCTATTCCAGGCGTTGTTCCTGGAATTTCTTTCGCTATACAAGCCTTTACAAATCCAGGTGATAAAATAATCATTCAATCACCTGTTTATCGACCTTTTTATGAAGTTATTACTGAACTTGGAAGAAGAATTAATCTTAATTCTTTGATTGAAAAGAATGGTTATTATAAAATGGACTTTGAAAACCTTGAAAAAATTATCGATGAAAGAACAAGAATGTTAATTTTGTGTAATCCACATAATCCCGTTGGAAGGGTATGGAAAAAAGAAGAATTGGAAAGACTTGGAGAAATTTGTATAAGGAAAAATATAATTATAGTTTCTGATGAAATACACGCAGATATTGTTTACAGTCCCAGTAAACATAATGTTTTAATTTCTGTTTCCGAAAAACTATTGGATAATACTATTATTTTAACTGCACCTAACAAAACCTTCAATATTGCTGGCTTACAATCAGGGAATGCTTTTATTCCTAGTAAAAAACTTAAGGATCAATTCTCTGCAGTAATTAACTCCCAACATTTAAGTATGTCAAATATTTTTGGGATTGTAGCAACAGAAGCTGCCTATAAATATGGCAAAACTTGGTTAAATAGTCTTTTAGACTACTTATATAAAAACGCCGAATTTGTAAAAAGTTATCTTGAAAGCAAAACTAATGTTAGAACTCAGATTCCTGAAGGAACGTTTTTGATGTGGCTTGATTTCAGAAATTATAATTCTAAAGATGATATTCACAAAAAACTTCTTGAAAATGGATTGTGGTTAAATGAAGGAAAAGAATTTGGAAAAGAAGGAATTGGTTTTGAAAGAATGAATATAGCAACTTCACGAAAAATCATTGAAAAAGCATTAAAAATAATCGAAAAAACCGTAAAAAAATAAGCCACCATTTTGGTGGCTTATTTTCTATAGTTTACTTTTTTTACTTTATCATATAGATCTATAAATAGTTTCGATAGAGCATAAATTATGACCAAAAATTCAAGCCTACCAGCAAACATGGCAATAGTTAATGTCCACATTGCACCAAGAGGCATGGTAGAAGAGGTTATTCCTACTGATAAACCTACACCATTCATAGCAGAAGAAAATTCAAACATAGACTCTGTTAAACTATAACCGTAAAGAGATAAAATTATACTTCCAACAAAAAATGTAGAAAAATACATAGAAAAAACTATCAAAATTTCTTTAATATCTTCATAACTAACAAAATTCCTATTTTGTCCCTTCCAAACAGCTACTTTAGTCACACTTCTAGATGGTAATAAAAATTCTTTTATCGAATGTAATACTACTTTGATTGTTACCCAAATACGATATTGTTTTAAACCACCTGCTGTGGAGTCCATACCTCCTCCAGCTAGCATTAAAGAAGTTAAAATGAACATAGCGACACTGAAATTTATCCACAGAGGGTTTGAAAGATCAACCGTCGAAAAACCAGTTCCAGTTAAGGCTGATGTTGTTTGAAAAATAGCCTGTCTAAAACCTTCAGAAAAATTTGTAAATATTTTCCCGAGACCATTCAAAGTTATTATTAAAGTCGTTATAAATATTGTTGAAATCATAAGCCATGGTTCACCATTTCTTACTAAAGCTTTGAAATTCCCACGCCATAAAGCATAATGAACTCCAAATCCCGTTCCACCCATAAACATCAGTATTATCGTTACGATTTCAATATTTAAATTATTATATTGACCAATACTTGCATTTTTAACTGAAAAACCTCCAGTTGCAAGCGCTGTTAATGAATGATTAAAAGCATCAAAAAGAGGCATTCCTGCAACATTCAATGAAATTACTCCAATTACAGCATAAACTACGTATATAAGAGAAATAATTCTAGCGGATCTTTTAATATTTGGGGCAATATTGTCAACTCTGCCTTCTGCATGATACATTCCAAACCCCTTAGGGCCTATAACCGAGCCCATCATTATAAGGGCAAATCCTGCACCACCAATAAATTGCATCAAACTTCTCCAAACTAAAATAAGCTTAGATGCATGTTCCACATCTTGAAACATAGTCAATCCTGTTGTAGTAAATCCACTAGTTGCCTCAAAAACTGCCTGCGAAAATGTTAGATGTTCGATTAAAATAAAAGGTATAGAACCAATTAATACAACAGAAACCCATGTGAAAAGAACAATAACAGCTCCTTCTCTAACTGTAACAGTGGGGGAAGATTCAAGTCTGGAAATTTTCTTCAAAAAAATTCCCAACCCTAATGAAACAGCTGAAGAAATAATAAATGCAAGAATATGCATCCATTCAAAAGGAAAAAAGAATGCAAAAACGGTAGGAATCAAAAGAATTATTGGATAGAATAAAAGAACATTTCCTACATTAAAAAATATAATTTGATATTGCTCAGATTTTTTTGGCATCTTTTTCACCTGTTAACAGATTTGCTATTTCTGTTTGAACAGTGGGAACAGCAATAATAAACAATATATCACCAATATCTAATATAGTATCCCCATGAGGAATTATTACTTCACCTTTTCTCAAAATTCCTCCAACTACGCAATCATGTGGTAGTCCAATATCTTTTAATTTTTTAGCAATAACCTTAGAATTTTCTGGTATTTCAATTTTTAAAAAAGCAAGTTTTCCTTCTTCAAGTGATAGAAATTCTTCCAATTCCTTACCAAACAATAAATTTTCTACAGCTCTTTGCATCATAGTTGTGGTACTCACAGCTGCAGAAATACCCAGTTTATTAAATAATTCTATATTATCAGGATTGTTAATTAAAGTTACAATATTTTTAACTCCAAAAATTTTTTTTGCAAGTTGAGTGATTATTAAGTTTTCCTTATCTTTATTGGTTAGAACAACTATAATATCTTCTTCTTCAATATCAAGTTGTTCTAAAACAGATCTTTTGCTAGCATCACCATGAACAATTACAGCTTTTAAATCTCTGGCAAAATCTTCACATAATTGCGCATCCTTGTTAACTACATAAATTCTATAACCTTTACTTGAAATAGATTTTGCCAAAAAATACGCTATTCGTTCCCCTCCAATTATTACAACCTTCATTTATAATCACCAACCACAAAATCAGATAACTTATCTATAGCAAGTACTGTTGGAGAAATAACCTCAACGTCATATTCTCTAAATAGCTGTATATTATCGGGCTCATAAACACGAGCAATTACTTTTTTCACTGCAAAATAGTATTTACAGGCCATGGAAATTAAAAAATTTGTATTATCATCTTCTGTTAATACAAAAACATAATCAGCTCTATCTATTTTTGCTTCCATTAATACATCTTTTTCAGTCGCATCACCAAAAATTGTAAAGCCTGTAAATTCAACGGTAAGATTTTCAAAAGCTTTTTCATCCTTGTCTATCACAACAACATTATGTCCTATTGAAGATGCTCTACTAGCGACATTTGCTCCAACTTTCCCACAACCAATTATTACTAAATATAAATTGTCTTTACTTTTATTTCTCATCTTTCTCCACCTTCTCTTTGTTTGGATCAAGAGCTTTGGCTGCATTTAAATGTCTTAAGGCAAGTTCTCTATTTCCTCTTCTTTTTAGCAGTTCATACATTAAATAATGAGGTGCTGGTGAAGATGGAGCAAATTTAAACATTTGCCGAATTGATTTCTCTGCCCTATTTAAATCACCTTTTTTAATATATTCGTTTGCTTCTCTTAAGAGTCTATCAAATGTTTCTTTTGGTTTTTCGAGTAAATTTTTTACTTTGGATATTAATTCTTCTTTTGTAAAAGGTTTTGATAAATAGTCAACATTTTCAAACTTAAATAGTTCAGAGATAACTTCAGGCTTCACATACGCTGAAATAATTAAAATTGGGATATCAATTCCTTCCTTTCTAATTTCCCTGATCAAATCTAGTCCAGATTTGCCCGGTAATTTTATATCAGTAATTATTAAATCATATTTTTTTTCATTATTAAAAAAAATTTTCAAGGCTTCTTCTGCACTCACGAAAGAATCAATTTTGACTGATTCATCACCCAAAAACCTCTCTATTAAGAATCTAACATTTCTTTCATCATCTACAACCAAGAAATCTGGCATATTTACCTCCTTCAAAAAGAAAAAGTTAGGGGGATTTTCCCCCTAACATATTATACCACTCTTGAAATAATATTACCAAGTTCTATAAAACTTTCTTTTAAACTTGCGCCACCAACAAGACCACCATCAATATCAGGCTGTACAATCAAACTGAATAAATTATTTGGTTTTACGCTTCCACCATATAGAATTCTAACTTTCTCGGCACTTTCTTTGGAATACATTTCACTTAAAAGCTCTCTTATAAATCTATGAACTTCTTGTGCTTGCTTAGGAGTTGCAACTTTTCCTGTACCAATAGCCCACACTGGTTCATAAGCAATAATAACTTTTTCTATATCTTCAACTCCTTTTACACCTTTACGTATTTGAGTTTCTACTACTGCAAATGTTAGACAATCTTCTCTCTCTTCTAATCTTTCTCCTACACATAAAATAGGGGTAATCCCAACTTCTAACGCTTTTAATACTTTTTTATTAATTAAATCATCAGTTTCTCCAAAAATATGTCTTCTTTCACTATGTCCTAAAATTACATATTCAACTCCAATTTCCTTCAACATCTTCCAGGAAATTTCTCCAGTAAAAGCACCTGAATCTTCATAATGCATGTTTTGAGCAGCAATTTTTATATTTGAATCTCTTAAAATTTCATATACTCCTGGAATAGAAACAAATGGTGGTGCCACAATAATATCATATTCTTTTACACCAGCAAAACCGTTCAATAATACACTAGAAAATTGTATTGCTTCAGTTGGAGTTTTATTCATTTTCCAATTTCCAGCTAAAATCAATCTCCTAACTTTTTTTTTATTTGTTATAGAAGAAATTCCTGGCAATTCTTTTCCCTCAAGAAATTCAAGTGATGCTCCTCCTCCAGTTGAAACATGGGAGAACTTATCTTTTATTCCAAATTTTGTAACTGCTGCTGCACTATCCCCTCCACCAACTACTGAAATTGCTCCTTTAGTAGTTTCCTCAGCTATTGCAAGCGCTATTTCTTTGGTTCCAGTTGAAAAATCATCAATTTCAAAAACACCCATTGGTCCATTCCAAGCAATAGTCTTTGCACCGCTTAATTTTTCTTTAAATAATTTCACAGATTCAGGACCAATATCGAGGCCCATCCAACCTTCTGGTATGCCTTCATCAAGATTATATACTCTCTTTTCAACACCCGGTTCTATTTTTTGAGCACAAATTGCATCGACTGGTAATACTATTTCAACACCTTTTTCTTCAGACCTTTTTATTAAATCTTTTGCAAGATCTAATTTATCTTCCTCAACTAATGAAGAGCCTATATTTTTTCCTAATGCTTTCAAGAAAGTAAACATCATTGCTCCACCAATCAATATTTTATCAGCCTTTTCAAGTAAGTTAGTAATTACACCAATTTTATCAGAAACTTTTGCACCACCCAAAACCACAACATATGGTTTTTCAGGATTTAATACAGCTTTTGAAAGAAATTTAATTTCTTTCTCCATTAAAAAGCCTGCAACACTCGGAATGTATTGCGCTATACCTACATTACTAGCATGTGCTCTGTGGGCTGTTCCAAAGGCATCGTTAATATGTAAATCTGCTAAATCTGCCCATTTTTTTGCAAGTTCAGGGTCATTTTTCGTTTCTCCCTTATCAAATCTTGTATTTTCAAGCAAAATAACATCGCCAGGTTTAGCATCATTTACGGTTTTGTCAACTTCGGGGCCGTATAAATAAGGAACAAATTTTACTTCTTTTCTAAGTAATTCAGAAAGCCTCTCGGCAACTGGTTTCAGTGAAAATTCTGATTTGGGTTCACCTTTAGGCCTTCCAAGATGTGATAACAAAATGACTATTGATTCTTGTTCGATTGCATATTTTATTGTTGGCAAAGCACCTATTAATCTTGTGTCATCAGTAATTTTTCCATCCTTTATTGGGACGTTGAAATCCTCTCTCATTATTACTTTTTTACCCTTTATATCTACATCTCGAATTGTTAATTTTTCCATCATTACACCTCCCTATTTAAATAATGGGGGCATATTGCCCCCTAAATTAAACTTAAATTTATATTAAAGAAGTTTTTCTACCATTTCAAGTGTATCAACTACTCTATTTGTATAACCATATTCGTTGTCATACCAGGAGAATACATTTACCAAGGTTCCATCCATAACTTTTGTTAATGTTGAGTCAAAAATACCAGCATATTTTGAACCAACAATATCACTACTTACAATAGGTTCAGTATTGTATCCAATTATTCCTTTTAATCTTCCTTCAGTTGCTTTTTTAATAACTTCATTTACCTCCTCAGCTGTTGTTTCTTTTTCAACAACAACACTTAGATTAGTAATAGAACCATCTGGAGTTGGAACTCTTATTGCCATTCCATCAAGTTTTCCTTTAAGTTCTGGAACAACCAAAGCAACTGCCTTTGCAGCACCAGTTGTTGTTGGAATAATATTCATTGCTGCAGCCCTTGCTCTTCTTAAATCCTTGTGTGGAAGATCAAGAATTCTTTGATCATTAGTATACGAGTGAATTGTAATAAGATGTCCTGTTACAATCTTAAATTCATCATTCAATACTTTAGCAATCGAAGCAATTGAATTTGTTGTACATGATGCACAGGAAATAATATTATGTTCTGGTTTCAACTGTTCTTCATTACAACCAATAACTATTGTTATATCTTCACCTTTAGCAGGTGCTGTAATAACAACTTTTTTTGCTCCAGCCTTTAAGTGTTTTTCTGCTCCTTCTCTGTTTCTGAAAACACCTGTGGATTCAACAACAACATTTACTCCTAAGTCTTTCCACGGAAGATTTTCAGGATCTTTTTCCGCAAAAACTTTAATTTCTTTTCCATCAATGATTATAGAATTTTCAGTGGCCTTAACTTCATTTGGTAAAACTTTATGTACTGAATCATATTTGAAAAGATGAGCCAAAGTTTTTGAATCAGTTAAATCGTTAATAGCAACTACCTCAATGTCACTACCGCGGCGTAATAATTCTCTTAAAACTAACCTTCCAATTCTTCCAAAACCGTTAATAGCTATTCTCATATTACCCCTCCTTCTTTCAATATCTTCGTGAAAAATTTTACTATCTTTTTTTAACATGCATTAGTGAATTTCCATGAATTTTTTGTTACAATTTACATAAAGTTAACTCAAAAATTATAATTGAAATTTAAATAGAAATCTATATTAAATATTCTTTCATTATTTTCTGAAGGCAAAAAGTATGGCTTTCCAGCAGAATCTTCAGAATCAACAACTTCTAACTTATTTAAAATAACACCTGTAGTAATATTTGCACCTAAAGTTATTTTACCAAAATTTTTTTCGATAGAATTTTTAAATAAAACTGTTTTTTCCAAAACATTTTCATTTAAAAGATTAAACCCTCTTTCATACGTACTAGAATCGTCTTCACTCCAAGGATTTACAGGGGATTTAGAACCTGAAATCAAAAATTCCAATGAAGAATGAACCTTATAATTTTGTGGAGTCCATATTATATCTAATAAAAAGGCTATATTATTTTCCCCATATTTATAGCCAATATAATTGTCTTGATAATCAATTATATAATTATCAAATATAATTTCCGTATAATAAGTATAACCATAATACAGCGGATTCCCACTTTCATTTGATGGTTGAAAGGTATATTTTGTTGCTCCAGCATGATATACTCCCACACTTAAATCTTTCCTGATTTTTCTTTTCCCACCTATTGACCAAGCAATTTTATCAACCGTTGGATTATCAGGATTAAATATCCTATTAGCGTTGAAATCATCAACAAGGATTTGGGCATAAATGTACTTTTCTGAATCATTATAGTCTGCAAAAAATCCCATAAGTGAATTATCATTAAACAGACCATTGTTGTAAAAACTACCTTCTCTTACATATTGAACAAAGAAATTGGGGATAGGATTTAAAAAATAATCTAAATCAAAATTTGTGCGTGAAGCATATACAATTGATTCTTCATATCCAAATCTAAAATCCCCAAACTTTACAGAATAATATTTAAAATTCATCCCTTTATCCACAAAATTTGAACCATCAGAATAAGAAATAAGTACATAACGAGTTTCATATTCAAACTTATCATCAACATATTTTATTGAAATTGTTGGTCTTGAATGTCCAAGCGATGAAAAGTATAACGAATAGGGAGATTCTACGATATCATAATTTGATAAGTTTCCAAGTGAAAATCGTAAATTTTCAATAGAAAATCTTATACCCGAATCACTTAAAATTACATAGTAATTGCCATAAAATGGTTCCATAAAAGGAGGAAATTTCCCATCATTTGAAAATAACAAAGAAACATCAAAAGAAAAATTGGAACTTTCATAGCTAATTTTAGGTTGAAATACATTTGAAAAAAGTTTCATATCATCTAAAGATAAAATATTTTGAGAATAAAAAAGAGAAAAAGTAGTTCCAAAAATCATGATAGGAAATAACAGAAGAAAAATTAATTTCTTTACCATTTTCTCACTCCCAAATTTTTTACTATATTGATTATACTATAAACCATATAAAATAAAAACTCGCCCATCATGGGCGAGTTATAACTATTTCAATTTAATTAATTTGCATTGTAAATACATGTTCCAGGTCTTCCATTGTTCATGTTTCTTCCTCTCATTCCTCTATTTGGCCCAGGATTTCGTTGTGCGTTATTTTGAACGTTTCTTCCTCCATTACTTCTCATTCTTCCTAAACGGTTTTCTCTATTCCCATCTTCCCATCCTTTTCTTGCAAATACTGGAAAGTTGTTATCCCTTACTACTATCTCTTCCCCATTTATTACTGCTTTTGATAAAACAACGTATGTCTCATCTTCAAGTGTAATTAGCCTTCCTGTTATTTCTATTTCCATCCCTTCTTCTAATTCTCCTAACATCCAAATTGGACCTGTGCGAATTTCATATTCTGTTCCATCAACATCTAAAATAATTTCTGAACCTTCACCTGGAACTACATTGACTTCTTTGATTAAACCTGTTAAAGTTGTATCTGTAACTGAAGCTCCTTCTGGTAAGTTCCTGTAAAGTGGTTCAGTCCTTACACTTGTGTTTGTGTTTACCTGTGAATTACTGTTCCATGGCCCTGTTGCAAATATACTTACTGATAAAACTAAAACCGTTAATAAAATCACACTTACCTTTTTAAACATACTTTCACCTCCAAGCTTTAATGTAGATTTGCATTATCAATATTACTCTGAATTCCTTAGAATAACCTTAATATTAACTTAGAGGTTTCTTAGAATTTAAATATTGTATACTTAGATCTGGGAGGTATTAAAATGAGCCTTTTGAAAAAGTTATTTAAAGACATAATTTTCTGGACTATATTAGGAATATATCTTGTATCTTTATATTACTTTAACAAAAATGGATTATTTTTACTTAAAGTTATTGGTGCGCTTTCAATAGGTGCATTGGTAGGTTATCTTACTAACATGTTTGCAATTTGGATGCTTTTTAACCCAAAAAGGAAATTTTTAGGTATTCAAGGAGTTATTCCTAAAAAAAGAAAGGAAATTGCGGACGGAATTTCAACTGTTATTGAAGAAGAATTCATAAATCCTGCTTCAATTAGAAATTTTATCGAAAAAAACTCTGATATATTTATAGATTCAATTGAAACATTTATTGAAAGATATGAAGAAATTAAGATTCCATCGATAAAATCTATTGTCGACGAAAACTACATGTCAATTATCAAAAAAATTTCAAAGAATTTAATTTCAAATTTACAAAACATAAATTTTGAAAAGTATAATTTTGAAATTTCAACCCTTTTGAAAAATTCTTTGGAGAAACCTTTACTTTTTATTTGGAATAAATTAGAAGAAAAATCTCTAGAAGATCTTGGAATTAATCTAAGTGATATAATAATGAATAATCTTGCAAAAATTTTTAAAGAAGAAAAAACTATCAACTCTATAAAGATTGGCATTGTTAATACAATAACTAAAAAGGTAAAAGTACCATTTTTACCTATTGAAAGTATGGTTTCAAATTTAGTGGAAAAGTTCATAAATGATCTTGCTTCAGACTTTAACAATAGGGAAGACATTTACCTTGAAACCCAAAACTTTATTAATTCATTTTCCTCATCATTAAAAATAAAAGATATCTTAACATATGAACAATTCAAAAATCTAATTCAAGAATTCATTGAAAAAATTGAACTTTCAAAAGTCATTGATTATCTATTATCGAATAAACAAAGTCAAGAATTTGAAAAAAATATGACTAAAATCTTAGATAAAATTTTTAGTATTGAATTAAACATCACTAAGATATTATCGTTCTTTTCAGTTGATTTAAAATTTATCCTTAAATATTTATTCAATAAATATCAGGAGAAAATTACAAATACTTTAGAATCTTTCTTTAAAAAAATTTCTTTTTCTGAAATAGTAAAAGAAAAAATTGAAAGTTATTCAGTTGAAGAAATGGAAGAAGTCACTTTGAAGGTTGCAAAAAGGGAGTTAAGATATGTTGAAATTTTTGGTATACCACTTGGAATGCTAATTAGTCTATTCCAGATTATTTTTTAAATGTTTCTTTTTTAAATACAAAAGCTTTTTCAAAACTTCTCCTTCAATTTTCTTAATCTGACCTGATTTTGAAACTAGCGAAATATCAACCGGACCATGAGCTATTCTTCTAAGTTCTATTACATCATGCCCAATGCTTTTAAATAACCTCTTTACTTCGTGTTTTTTCCCTTTTATCATCTCAACTTTTACAATAGAATAATCAAAACCTTTTTCTAAAATTTCAAAACGTTCTAATTTTAAAAACTCACCTTCGTCTTTGATACCACTTTTTAATTTTAATAAGTCTTTAAAGTCTACAACTCCAGTTACTTTAGCAATATAAATTTTCTTTATCCCATATCTAGCACTAGTAAGAACATTTATTAAATCACCATCGTTTGTTAATATTAACACCCCTGTAGTATCTTTATCAAGCCTCCCAACAGGTCTTAAAGGAGTTTTTATGGAAGATATGAACTTTTTTATAGTATTCTTCTCCTTTGGATCATAAAGGGTGGTTGTATACCCCTTTGGTTTATGTAAAACATAGTACTCATATTTTTTAGGTTTTAGAACTTTTTCTTCAAATAAAACAATATCTCCTTTTTTTACTTCATACCAAGGCTTTTTAATAACGATATTATTAACTTTAATTTTTCCATTAATTATTAAATAATCAGCTTTTCTTCTAGCAAAGCCACATAATTGAAGATATTTTTGTAATTTAATATTCTCTCACCTTTCAGTCATTTTTTAGAATTAAAACTTAAAAAGTGCCTTGGAAAGTTCTCAGATCATTTTCAATTATTAAAACTCAATCTCATTAAATCTGCCTTTACACCTGGAATTTGATTTAGTTTTTCTTTTAGTTCCTCATGTTTTTTTTCATCATCAACAAGTTCTAAAATAATAAGCCCTGAGTTTGAACAATACTGAGGAACTCCTTCATGTAATCCAAGTCTAGTTTTAATGAAACAACCATATTCTGTTAGTAATTCTTGAATACTTGTGGCATTCTTTTCTCGGTTATCGATCAAAATAGCCATAACAGTTCTTACGGTAGTATCTGCCATCTTTCCACCTCCTATTTACCCTTATACGTAGGTGCGTTTTTTGGAGACTTTCCTTTTACAACTTCACTGTAATACAAATATGTCATAGGTCTTTTATCACTAACCACTTTAGTATCCACAATTTTTCCAACAAAAATCGTATGAGTGAAACTATCTACGTAATCCACAACTTTAGCTTCAAACACTGAAACAGCATATTTTAAAACAAGTGGTGTACCAGTTTTACCAATTTCGTAATTTATACCTTCAAATTTATCTATATCCCTGCCAGATTTAAAACCAAATCTACCAATAAATATCATAGGTGTTTCTTCACCAAGAACAGTTACACCAAAAACTTTACTTTTCATTATAAGTTCGTGAGTTAAATTATTTTTATTAATACTTATTGAAACAGCTGGTGGAATAGCTGCAGTTTGCATTAGAGCATCAACAATCTGTCCATTTAATTTTTCGCTATCACGAGATGTAACAATATAAAGTCCATAACTAATTTTATCTAATGCTTCTTGGAACATGTAATCACAACCCCTTAAAATTGTTAATAAACTAAATTGTCTACACTTATTATACACTAAAATAAACAAAAAAATTAGGGTCTCCATTCGGAGACCCCATTTTCTTTTTTATGACACAAGTTCTTTTTCTTTTTCTACATTTAATCTACCATTCACTTCATCAACTAAAACCATATCTCCTTCTGAAATTTCACCTGAAATTATTTTCAATGAAAGTGGTGTTTCAATTTCTCTTTCAATCAACCTTCTCAGAGGCCTTGCACCAAATGCTGGATCATATCCTTTTTCAGCCAAATATTCTTTTGCTTTATCAGTTAATTTTATCTTAATGTTCTTATCTTGCAATCTTTTTTCAAGCCTTGCTACAAGTTTTTCGACGATTTCTTTTATATGTTCTTTAGTAAGTGGCTTGAATATTACAACATGATCAACTCTGTTGATAAATTCAGGTCTAAAGTAATGCTTTAAGTCTTCTCTTACAGATTCTTCTATTTTCTCAAAGTCAATTCCTGCTTCTACTTTTCTCAATATTTTGTCACTTGCAAGATTGCTTGTCATTATAATTATAGTGTTCCTAAAGTCCACTGTATTTCCTTTACCATCGGTAAGTCTTCCATCATCAAATACTTGTAAAAGTATATTAAATACTTCCGGATGTGCTTTTTCTATTTCATCTAAGAGAATAACACTATACGGCTTTCTCCTTACAGATTCTGTTAATTGACCTCCTTGGTCATATCCTACATATCCAGGAGGTGCACCTATAAGTCTTGCTACTGAGTGCTTTTCCATATATTCGCTCATATCAATTCTAATAAGAGCATTTTCTGAACCGAATAACAATTCTGCTATAGTTTTTGCAAGCTCTGTTTTACCTACTCCACTTGGACCTAGGAATAAAAATGTTCCAATTGGTCTATTAGGATCTTTAATTCCTGCTCTTGCTTTTCTAATAGCATCTGCAACAACTTTTACTGCTTCTTCCTGATCCACCATTCTCTGGTGAACAAGGTCTTCGAATTTAAGCAATTTTTCTTTTTCTGATTCCATCATTTTTGTTGCAGGAATTCCAGTCCAAGATTCCACAACTTTTGCAACAGTCTCAGCTGTTACTTCATTACCACCATATTTCTTTTCAAGTTCTTCGTATTGTTTTTGCAATTGATACATCTGTTGTTTCATTTCTGCAGCTTCTTTGTATTGAGAATTAATTGTAAGTTCATCGATTTTTTCACTTAATGAGTTAATTTTTTCTTTAAGCTCAGTAATTTTAGGATCAGCAGTTTTCAAACTTACCTTTGCTGCAGCTTCATCTATTAAATCTATAGCCTTATCTGGCATGAATCTATCTTGTATGTATTTAGATGATAACTTTGCGGCTGCCTCAATTGCTTCATCTGTTATTTTAGTATTGTGGTGTTTTTCATATGTTTCTTTTAAACCTTTAAGTATTTCTATTGTTTCTTCTACTGAAGGTTCTTCTACAAGTACAGGTTGGAACCTTCTTGCAAGTGCTTTGTCTTTTTCAATGTGCTTTCTGTATTCTTCAAGAGTTGTTGCTCCAATTGCGTGAAGTTCTCCTCTTGCAAGTGCTGGTTTTAACATGTTTGAAGCATCCATTGCACCTTCAGCTGCTCCAGCACCAACAATAGTGTGAAGTTCATCGATAAAGAGAATTAGATTATCTTTCATCTTTTTAATTTCTTCCATCACTTTTTTAAGTCTTTCTTCGAATTCGCCTCTATATTTACTACCAGCAAGCATTTTACCGAGATCTAACATTAAAATTCGTTTGTTTTTAAGCTTTTCAGGTACTTTTCCTTCAACTATTCTTTGTGCAAGACCTTCGACTATTGCTGTTTTACCAACACCAGGATCTCCTATAAGTACTGGGTTGTTTTTAGTCTTCCTTGAAAGAATTTCAATAACCCTTTCAATTTCTTTATCTCTTCCAATTACTGGAGAAAGTTTTCCTTCTTTCGCAAGTTTAGTTAAGTCAACTGTATATTGTGCTAAAACATTTTCCTCTCCACCTAATTCCCCTGATTCTGCTAATTCTTTAACTGCATTTAAAACCGCCTCATAAGTTACTCCATATTTAGAAAGAATAGCAGCACATTGCGTTGAAGAATTTTTCAAAACTGCTAAAAGAAAGTGAATCGGTGAAACTTTTGAAGCACTAAATAACTTGGCTTCTTTTCTTGACAATTCAAATATTCTAGAAAGTTCATTAGACATATAAACTCCGGAACCAGAACCATAATAAACCCCATATTGACTTTCAATTAACTCTTCTATTCTATCTTCGATTTCTGCAGTATTAATTTTTAAAGAATCAAATATTTTTTGAATGCTTTCATCGTAAAGGATTTCATATAAAACATGTTCCGGTTTTAAAAGATTTTGCCTTCTTTGATTTAAGTGTTCAGCAGCTTGTTGAACTAATTCTTGCATTCTTCCATCAAGGTATCTCATATATACCACCTCCATTAATTATTTTTCGTTTTATCACTCATAAATTTAGACTGCTAAATATAAAGTAAGTTCAACCTTGTTTGTTAATTTTTGTAAAAAATTTTTTTAGTATAATATTGAGATTTAATTTTTATTTGATATAATAGTACGATAGGGTACTAACATCCCGGGAGGGAAAGCAATGTTTTTGTACATTTTAGTAACTTTACTACTGATTTTGTTAATTATCATAATTTTTCTTTTCCGTAAATATTACCTTCTTTTAAAAGTATTTTCCTATTCAAAAATACCTAGTATAAGTATTGTAATATGGGAAGGAGAAAAGTTGATTTTCTACACTCCAAATCTTCCTGATTTTCTCAAATCACATAATATAGACTTTGATGACTTTAAAAATGTTCCAAAAGAAAAATTACAAGCATTTCACAAGAAATACCCATTTTTAGAGGATTTTTTTAAGGAGATTTTTAAAAATTATCATTCTGATTCACTGTTTTTTGACAAAGAAATATTTATAGACAATAATCATTATATCTTCAAATTTAACAGAATAATAATGAACGAAAAAAAATATAACATTGCTTATATCATTAATATAACCCAAAATATAACTCACCATAATCAGCAATTAGTCTCTCCTATTCTAAATTTTCCAACATCAATTTTTGAAGATGCGATAAACAACGAAAATACCGCTGTAATAATTAAAAAACTTTATAATTATTTGAAATCAAACAATTTGGTTGATTCCATTGCCTTTGGTATCAAACAAGGAGATGGTTCTGTAAATATTCAATACGCATTCATTGATGGTGAAGAAATCTTCAACTTAAAAATACCTATTGAAAATAAATCTCTAACTTCTTATATTATTGACTTTGATAAAAAGATATATATTAAAGACTCACAAAATTTCAATTTACCAAAAGGATACTCCTACAAATCAATTGGTAAAAAAAGAACAGTGTCAATATATGGAGCTCCATTACATTACAAAAAACAGGTGTTCGGTGCCATACTTTTTGAAAAATCAGGTATCGATATGTTTAGTTATAAGGAATTATATATTTTCGACATAATAGCAAATCTAATTGCAACAAATTACAAATTTAAAGAATATATTGAAAAATTAAACATTGAAAAGGAAATAAACTTCAAAAATTCTATGCTTGATCCTCTTACAGGAGCTTATAACAGGAATTTTTTTGATCACTATCTTAGTAAATTATTGGAAGAAGTAAAAAGATTCAATTCAAAAAACTCTTTGGTTTTTCTTGATTTAGATAATTTTAAACAAATAAATGATACATATGGTCATCATTTTGGCGATAAATTACTCAAACAATTTGTGATAATAACCAAAAAAACTCTTAGAAAAATGGATGTAATAGTCAGGCACGGCGGAGATGAATTCTTAATTATTCTTCCAAAATCAAGTTTGAAAAATTCAGTAAACGTAGTTAAAAGATTGCAAAAAAATCTATCAAAACTTGAACCTCCAATAGAATTCTCATATGGGTTAGCAGAGATTACTCCAAACAAAACCCCCGATGAACTTTTAAAACAAGTAGACAATTTAATGTATTCTATGAAAGAAAAAAGAAAAAGAAGTTAGCAAACACAAATTATTCCTAAAAAATATTGACAAATTATTTATTTATGATATATTTTATAGTAGTTTATTTTTCCTAAAAGCCCATAAATAAAGAGATAATTGACAAAAAACAAAAAGTGTGGTATAATATTAAGCGATGTAATTAAGAAGTTCCGGCGTAGCTCAATAGGCAGAGCGGGTGGCTGTTAACCACTAGGTTGGGGGTTCGAGTCCCTCCGCCGGAGCCAGCGATAAAAACCCTATAGGGGTTAACAAAACGTCCAGTATTCGTACTGGACGTTTTTTTGTTTGGCATAAATTTTAAAAATTAGATATTATAGAGTATAATTTAAATTGTATGCTTGAATTTTAATAATGAAAAAAATTCAAATTTTTATAAAAATTTTAAAATAAGTAATGTGCAAATTTGGAGGGAAATATTGGAATGAAAAGAAAAAAAGTAGGAATAGTTTTTGGTGGTGGAGGAGCTAAAAGCTTCGCTCATCTTGGTGTTGTAAAAGTATTTGAAGAAAATGATATCCCTATAGATGTTCTAACAACTTGTAGTGGAGGATCTATAATAGGAGCACTTATTGCATGTGGTATTTCTATTGAAGATATAAAAAAAGAGTTTTATAAATTCACGAAAAAGTTAAGTTGGTTAAGGCCAAATATGAGTACAAAGGGATTTTTATCTCAAAAAAACATAAGAAGCATTTTATATCATCTTTGTGGAAATAAAAATATTGAAGATTTAAATATTTCTTTATCAATTGTAGCTACTAATCTGAGCAAAGGAGAATTAAAAATATTTAATAAAGGGAATTTAATTGAAGCAGTTTGTGCTTCAAGTGCGTTCCCAGGTATATATAAGCCAGTTGAAATTAATGGAGAATTATATGTTGATGGAGGAGTTTTGGACAGTGTCCCAGCTGATGTATGTAGGAATATAGTAGGGAATGATAATGTAGTTATTTCAATATCTCTTGATGAATCATTACAAGAAATAGATAAAAATAATGTTTTTAGTATTGTTCATAAAAGTATTTATATTCCCATATTAAAAAGAAGACAACAAATAATAAATGAAAATTCTGATATCAATATTAATATTTTTGAAGATAGGCCGTTTAATATAAATAATTGGAGAGATATTCTAAGATTTTATTCAGAGAGAAAAATGGAATATTTTTTTAGAAAAGGGGAAATTGAAGCAAACAAAGTAGTGAATGATATAAAAAAATTAATTTATGAATAATAGACTATTAGGACTAGTATAAGGGATTAGAAGATTTTAAATCTTCTATTAACAGTGATTTAAAAGAGGTGAAAAATTGAAAATAGCATTATTTTCTGATACTTATGAAGAAGGATATGGAGGAGTTACTGTTTATGTAAGAGAATTATCTAAATTTTTAATAAACCAGGGGCATGAGGTAAAAGTTTTTGTATGGGATAGCAAAAATCTTACAAAAGAAGACAGAGAGATATGCGAAACTTTTCCTGCAATAGAAGTTGTAAAAGAAGTGAGGGGTAAAGCTGGTATAGCGCCTGCAAGTATAACTTTAAAAGTGAAAAAATTTTCACCTGATTTAATTCATAATCACAGCCAATATACGATGGGAATGCATGCTATAGCAATTTCAAAAATTTTAAGAATACCATTAATAAATCATTATCACATGTATTTGGAAAAAATAATACTATATCTACCATTTTTGCTGCAAAAAACTAAAAAAGTCACATTATATTCAATAGAAACATTTACAAAATTATTTTTTAATTCGGGAAATATGGTTATAACTCCTACTCAGGTTATGAAAGATTACTTAAAAAAGATAGGGGTTAATAAACCTATAAAAGTAGTACCGTTCGGAATTGACTTAAACAAATTCAAAGCATTAGAAGTAAAAAAAGATGAAACATTTACATTTTTGCATGTTGGTAGATTGAATAAGGAAAAGAATATTAATCTTTTAATTGAACGTTTTTATGAATTTGCCAAAGGTAAGAATGTGAAATTGAAAATTATTGGTGATGGCCCAGAAAAGAAAAATATCAAAGAATTTATAAAAGAAAAAAAATTAGAAAATAAAGTTGAAATTTTAGGCTGGAAAAAAAGAGAAGAATTACCTTTAGAATACTCTTCTGCACATTGTTTTATAATGTTATCAGATTCTGAAACATTTGGAATTGTTGTTTTGGAAGCAATGGCATGTGGCCTTCCAATAATAGGAGCTAATGAAGCTGCTATTCCAGAACTTGTTGAAGATGGTATTAATGGATTTCTTGTTAACATTAAAAATAAAGATTCCATTTTAGATAAAATGAATCAATTATATGAAAATCCAAATCTCCAAATTGAATTTTCTAAAAATTCAAGAATAATAGCAAAAAAATTTGAAAAAAATTTAGTATTTAAATCTTTAGAAGACATTTATTTTGATTTGGTCAAGGATAAAAAGCGATAATAACCATTTTTTATATTAGGAAATACTAGCTTCTTTATAATATGCATTCTATTGCTAAAATTAGGCAACTTTAGTATAGGGGAATACATCTTAAAAGTGTATATAATTTTTTGATTTATATAAGTTATTTAGTTGAGGTATTATATACATTATGATAATATGTTTGTTAACATATATGCTAAGAATAACAATACCACCGCCGGAGCCAGTGAGATAAATTATTTGGTGAATAAACTGTTTAAAAAATGGAGTCTTAAAGACTCCATTTTTTTACACTTACTCCCCAAGAAAATTGATAATTTCATTGCGAATCTATAAAAATTGATTAAGATTAGAGAGCTTAGAAATAAATTCGACAAAAACATATTTGCAAACTTGATAAATTAAAACTCAAATTCTCCTTTTATAAATGGAATTGGGATTAATGGGTTCACATCTCTATCATTTTCCCAAGCTCTTTCACCTGCACTAAAAGGAAGAACTAAATTACCTGACAACGATAGATTTATTTTATTTTCTTCCACCGGAATACCATATTTTAATTCTATTCCTGATAGATATAATTGTTCATATTGATACGGAACAACAACGATCATTCTAAAATCCACACCTACAAATAATTGCTTTGTTATAAAATACCCTAAACTCAATTCTGGTGAAAACATAAAGTTCCATTCATCAGGATTTTTATCATTAGGTCCACAAATAAACCCCAATGAGCTTCCAATTTGAAAATTATCCAGGTTATAATAAATACCTACATATGGAAATAATGCACCTGAAAGAGCTATACCAACAGAATATGAAAAATTACTTGAAAATATTAAAATCGAAAAAGTTAATATCAAAATTACAAACATTTTTTTCATTTTTCTCACTCCTTTTTAATAAATGGTCCGTATTTTTCTATTATATACAACAAAGATAATTTGAAATTTAAATATTTAGACGTTAAGCAACACAAAATAATGTCATAATATTACATATAAGATGAGTATAAGTAATAATCAAAATATGTTTTAAATATATGCGCAGATGTAGACTTACAACTAACAACTTTGCTATTTGAGGTGTTATCATTTTGATAACACTTTAGGATTTTGGGTGTTTTTAATTTGATAAGAGCTATGTGTTTAGCTGTTTGCTTTAAGTTACATTTGACAAATTCTATTTTACTATTCTTGTTAAATGGTTGCTGATATGTTTATCATAACGTTTATCTAGATATCTGTAAACATTTGGATTTTTTAATTTAATTTGAAGATTTCTTCGACACAGTTATAATACCTATAGATTATATAGTTATAAAACCTCATTATTACACTTTACTAATCCGCATTTTTACCCAAAAACCTATATAGATTATATCCATTTTTTATAACCATAAAAGGAAATATTTTTTGAGATATTGCCTTTTTTGGACAACCATAAATACATTTTAAACAAAGTGTACATTTTAAATCAAAATGTATTTTTCCATTTTTTATCGTTATATTCCCAGTAGGGCAATTTTCAACACACCAATTACAAAGATCACAACTCTCACTAACAACATATCCTTTTGCAAATAATCTTGAAAATATCTTTTCAAAAATAGATATTTTTGACAAAATTATTCCTTTAGTTAATGGTTTAATTTCCTTTTTTACATTATTTTTAATATTTACAACTACTTCCTCTATTTTTTTAGGTACTTCGTTTAAAATTGATTTAGTTTCACCATTTTTCATTCCAGAAAAACAATTTAAAGGCATTTTAACCATATCTTCATATACTATATTGCAACCTTTCTTTTTCAGTATAGTTCTAATTTTTCTAATAGCTGCACTGTTTTCAGGTATATAACCTCCTGCAGAAACTAAAATTATTGAGGTTTTTACTTCCTTAGATTCAATATTCTTAATCCATTTATAAACTGGCCATGGAATATCAAAGGAATGCACTGGAGATAAAATTAAAAACATGTTTGCATTTTCAAGTGAATTTTTTTCATTTTTAAGCTCTATTTTTGAAATTTCTATATTTTCCCCTTGTTCTTCAAATTTCTTTGCTAAAAACTTTGCTACATATTCAGTATTTCCTGTGCCAGAAAAATATGCAATTTTTATCACTTCAAATCCCTTTCCTCTCTACTTTTTTTTATAAAATAACTATTAAAATTCACGTTTTCCAAAACAAAAGATACATTGTAAATAAAATACTGCACTTGTATTTACCCCAAATAGGTAGACACAAAAAGATTAACAAAATTATTTTGTGAATTTATTTTTTTCAACTCTTTTTCTCAATGCTTCATCTTCTTTTTCCTACGGTCTCATTTAATTCAACCTACTGTATGTAAAAGTCAAGATAAAAAAGGTTCTTTCCAAAGACACTTGAATTAACTGCTGCCGAGGTTTTTTGAGTTATGTTAAGAAAATTTATTGTCCGTTAATTTCTTAAATAAATCTTTTGTCTTATTTTTCCTTTTTATCAAGTACCTTTTCCTATATTATATTTTCTTGCGTTTATCTTATATGTCTTTTTTTGGAAAATTCCAAGTTTAATTAATTTATAATTTGTTTTCTATAAATGTTATAATATTCTAGAAAAACAACATTATTAAGGTGGAAAAATGATTGAAAAAGCATTAGAAATACTTACAAAAGAAAATCCATTCTATGCTTATCTTCTCCTGGGTATTCAATTAAAAAAGGATAATAACATTCGAAACATATCGCTAAAATTTACTAAAAACGGTGATATATTTTTCTTTTACAATGAAAAAATAAATAAAAAACCAATATGGTTTTTAAAATCATTGATTCTGCATGAACTTATGCATATTATAAATCAACACTTTAGAATTAAGCCAAAAAATAACAGGGAAAAAAAGATCTGGGATCTAGCAATGGACGCAGCAATTAACCAATTTATTCCAGAACTAGATGCAAGAAGTGTTCCCTTAAACCTTTTAATTGAAGAAGGACATGGCGTTGATAATGAAACCATATTTGCCGGCCCACCTCCTTTCATGATTAATGCTACAGCAGAAGAATATTTTGAATGGATGATGAAGGAATTTGAAAAAAAAGGAGATTTTGATATTGAATCACTACCTGATAGTCTTGACGATCATTCCAATATGTTTGACTCAGATATACCTGTGGAAATGATAATAGAACTCACACAAAACAAGGTAGGAAAAGCCTTTAACATGTTCGGGAAAAATCTGGAAAGTGGAGTAAAACAAATGGTTTCACTAACACTTCAGAAATCTACAATAGACTGGCAAACATTAATTAGAAGATTCGCAGGTGCAACAATTAAAGGGGAAAAGTATTTAACACCATTAAAACCCAATAGAAGATATGATAACCAGCCAGGCTGGAAATATGAGTATAAATCCAAACTTGCAGTAATTATGGACACAAGTGCAAGTATAATTGAAGAGGAGCTTAATCAATTCATTTCTGAAATAGAGAAAATTTCAAAATATGACGCAGAAACTACGTTGATTCAAGTGGATGAGTCTGTAACTTTAATTACAGAATATAAATCGGGAAAGTGGAAGGATCTTGAAATATACGGAGGAGGAGAAACCAATCTTCAACCAGCAGTTGATCTTGCTCAAAGTAAAACCAGAGCTGAAGGAATAATAATTTTTACTGACGGGCATGTTGATGTTCCAGTTGTAAAAAGAAGGGTGTTATTTGTTCTTTCTTCAAAGCACAATCCTGAATTTATTGAAGATGCAGTAAAAATATACGGAAAAAACTCAGTTGTAATATTAAAATAGAAAGGGGAATAAAATGCAACTTTATCTTGAACTTAAAAGAGTTTTAAATAAGCCAATCAATATTGTTTTAATTATTTTACTTCCCTTAATTATTACAATTGCAAGTATAATTTTTTTCAATGGGTTTGGTATAACAGGTGTAAAGCTTGGAGTATACAATCAGGATAATTCTCCGCTCTCACAATTTACAATAAAGTTAGTTATGTCATTTTTTAAAGGAGGAACATTAACATACGTTGATAAAAACTTTACTGAACAACTTGAAAAAGGAGAATTTAATGCGGTTTTGATTATACCACCTAATTTTACTGATGCTTTGTACAAAGGTCAAAAAGTTCACATTGATTTTATTCCTAGCCCTGTCGATTTACAGCTTTCTGTTGGAATATTTAATGTTCTTAACTCTATATTCAACGACTTAAGTGGATCTCCTTTTTTTGACCCAAAGGTTTTAAAATATCTTTTTGTGGGAGAAGGCTCTCCTGCTCCTGATTTTGTACCTAAAACAAAAAATTTCAGTACAAAGTTTGGTGATTTATTTTCCCCGGCTATCTTATTTTTATCTGTCGTTTTTCTCTTATTATCAGTCGGTATTTTAAGTATAGTTAATGACAGAGAACTAGGATTAATTTCTATTTTTAAAGTAAATAACGAAAAATGGTATAAATACATTACAATAAAGTTTTTAGTTCTTTTCATCCTTGGACTTATTGTATCACTTGTTGTATACATTGGAGGTTATTTCTTAGGAATAAAAATACCTTTGAGTGTATTTTTACCTCTTGCAACACTTGGAGTGATTTTTCATTCTTCACTAGCACTTATTTTATCTAGTTTATCTCCAAACAAAACTGTTGCAAATATTTTAAGCATTTCATTTGCCATGTTTTTCTTTTTTACAAGCGGGAGTATTACTCCAGTATCAACTCTTCCAAAATTCATGTTTAAATTGGCATCTTACACACCCATATATAAATTAACTTATGCTATTAGAAATTACCAATTAAATGGTTCACCTATCATGGAAGAATTAAAATATTTGATGCTTTTATCTACAGTGTTTTTTATTCTTATGATTCTAATATCTAAAAAGGAATTTGCAAAAAAATAGATTTAAATTGCTTTAATTGCTCTATTATTTTTTCTTTTTTACTTATATGTCATCTTGAACATCAAGATAATAATTAACTATTTCATTCTCATTAAAGAAAATCCTGTATTCTCTTTCAAAACTTTCTTTTGAATCACTTGCATGTATAAGATTTTTTGTGATTGTCAATGCAAATTCTCCTCTAATAGTCCCTGTTCCAGCTTTTAAAGGATCTGTGTCTCCTATAATGTGTCTGACCATTTCTATTACACGTGGAGCTTCTACTATCATTGCAACAATTGGTCCCCCAGTAACAAACTCAATTAACTCTCTAAAGAAATGTTTGCCTTCATGCATTTTATATAACTCTTTTGCCTGCTCTTCAGTCATCCAAAACAACTTTAAAGCTACTATTTTAATACCTCTTTGTTCAAATCTTTTAATTATTTCTCCAACAAGACCTCTTCTTACAGCATTTGGTTTTAAATAAACAAACGTTCTTTCCATGTTATAACCTCCACATATTCAAAATTAGTTGAAAGGGCTTTTAAAACTTCCCACATTTCATTTTCGGGATATTTTGTTAAAACAAAAGTAAAATCTTCTTCAAAAATTTTAGGTAATGATTTTATAACATCTATTTGTCCAATATACTCAGGAAACAATTTTTTACCATCTTTATTTTCAATACATTCATTTTGAATATTTCTTCCAATCAACTTTGTCAGGGGTATTTTGGTAGTTTTAGAATATAATTCTTTAAATGCAGCATCTATAGCAAAAATTACCTTCGGATGTCCAGGAAAATCTCTTTCCAACTTTTCTGCAATACAAAAAGTATCTTCAATTGTCGAGGATTCAACTATATGCCTGTATTCTTCAATAACTCCCATTATGGTTTTGTAATTTTCACCCCTTTTTCTTTCAGGAAAAATTGCACCAATTCCAGAATTTAAATTCTCTGTTATCTCAATAACCACATATTCACCAAAATCCGATCTTTTTAAGTTGTAAAAAAATTTCATTAATTCTCACCTCCAAGAATATTCCAGAGTTGAATCGTTAAATCTTGAGAAATAGTATTCATATATGACAAAAATTCCAACAAAGATTCTTCATCAAAAGTTTTTAATATTTTTGCAAGTTCATAAATTGATAGTTTTCCATTTTGAATCATTTTGTAAATATATTGATAATCAATATATTTTAAAGGATTGATTTTTATAACATCTAGTTTTCTGTAAACAGAAGAAATATTGAAAGGAACCTTTCCCATATTTATTTTAAGTGCAATTGATTTCCAAAGAGGTGCTACATCCCTTCCACCTAATAAATCTTTCCCATCTTGAGAGATAACCATCAAAGTTTTCCCGTCTGCTCCCATAAACCAAGCATATTGCTCTGCAGTACCAGTTTTCCCAACTATATACCTCCCTGGTATATTGGCTTTTACACCCGTCCCTCTTTCAACCACTTCTCTAAGCAAATTAATTAAAAGATAACTTGCTTCAAGAGGAGTTCTTTTAGAACCTTTGATTACATTGCCAACATTAGTTTTAGCCTTATAATACAATACACCATCATAACTTATAACTTCATCAACTATGTGAGGAGTTATAACAACTCCTCCGTTTAAAAGAGCTGAAAAACCTCTTGCAAGTTCCTCATGAGAAGTTTCAAGTGTACCAAGAGAAAGTGTCAAATCATCTGGATAAAAACCTCCGATTTTTAATTGATTTTTTAAAAAAACTCTTACATTATTATCACCAAGCATTAGATACAAATTCAAAGAAGGAATATTTCTTGAGTGAACTAAAGCTTCTTCCAGAGTAGTTTGTCCAAAATAATTTTTTTCAAAATTTTGTGGTGTCCAATTACCAATCTTAATGGGTAAATCAAATAACTTTGAATCAAGGTTATAACCATCCAAAAGTGCTTTGTAATAATAAAATGGTTTAATTAGAGAACCCGTTTGTCTTCGACCCTGATTGACACCTTTTCCAAAATATCCCAAAATCTCTCCCGTAGTATAATCAAAAATTAATGCAGCATTTTTTTCTGAAAGAACTCCACTTAAAATTTCATTATAATCTTTCCTCAAAGTAGTTTTTACTCTAAAACCTTTCCTTAGTATATCAAGATTAAAACCTAAATTCTTCAATTCCTCGATAACTCTCCAGAAAATTTCTTCATTATACTTTTTTTCTACAATTTTGTTTGCTTTAACATTTAACAGCTCCTGTGAAAATTCCTCGTATTCATCATTAGTTAAAACACCTTCATTGAGTAACCTTTTAAGTACTATAGAAGCTTTCTCATAATTTCCGCTCAAATTCTGCGGATTAAAATTTTCTGGAGATTTAACAGTATTAACCAGTAAAGCAATCTCTGGAAGAGTTAAATCTTTTGGTTCTTTTCCAAAATAATATTTTGCTGCTGTACCAAATCCATATATACCATTTCCCATATATACGGAATTTAAATAGAGTTCTAAAATTTCCTCTTTAGTGCGAATTTTTTCAAGATAAAAAGAAATAAATATTTCTTTTATTTTTCTTTGGATAGTTCTTTCCTGAGTAAGATATAAACTTCTGGCAAGTTGCTGAGTTAAAGTACTTCCACCCTGAACATCCTTCTCTATCAAAGTCTTATAAAGACCTCTAAAAAGACCTAAAACATCTATTCCCATATGATTAAAAAAATCTTCATCTTCAGAAATTATTAATGAAGTTATTAATTTTTCTGGATAATCTTCTAAGTTAAACCAGAGGGCTTTTGGAAAATAGAAAGGACTTCCATCAGAATATTCTATTACCAAACTTGATGGAATGAGTGTTTCTGGTTCAGGAAGACCTTTTGTAATCGACGTATAAAAATAAAATAACGTTAAAAAAGACAATACAAATCCCACTATAAATACTATTAACTTTTTCATACCAAACCTCTCTTAAAAAATGGATTTACTCTTATTAAATCTCTTACACTGCAAATATCCCCATGCCCCGGTAATATTAAAGAATTTTCATTAATATTAAAAAAGAAATCTTTTAACTTTTTTATCGTTTCTTTCATATACTCTCTAGAACCACCTAAATCACTTCTACCAATAGAATTACAAAAGACAGTATCACCAGTAAAAATTAGATTTTCAATAACGATTAATCTTGATCCAAATGTATGACCAGGAACTTTAATTGTAGAAAAATATTCGTCAATGTTTTTTGTATTACCATAAAATGTGAATTTTTCCCCGAAAAGGTATGAAAAATTCTTATTAGGGTCAGTTAACATTTCTTTGTCTTCATTGGAGATAAAAACATCAATAACATTTAATTCCTCAAGACCAGCTATATGATCAAAATGTCCATGAGTTAATAATACATGCACCGGAACTTCTCCTACATATTTTTTGACCCCATATCCTGGATCAATTATATATGTCTCATTTTTTATTTTAAAAAAGTAGGTATTTGTCGATATAAATCCAGAAGTTTTAAATACTCTAAAATCCATTTTTTTCACCTTTACCTTTCCTCTCTAAAAATTATACCATGGGGAAGTTTCTAATGAATTAATTTTTTAATAGTTTCTTTTTATAAATTTTATCTAAAACAAATTTCAAGTTTACTTAATATATGTTATAATTTTTCGGGTGATATCATGAGAAAAATATTATTTCTTCTAATATTATTTATTGCTTTGTCAATCTTTGGAAACATTACGTTAAAAGTTGGAATATATGATGATTATCCTGCTTGTTATCTTGAAAACAATAAACCCACTGGTTTTATGGTTGACTTACTTAATTACATTGCTTCTAAGGAAAACTGGGAAATTCAATATGAATATGACGCATGGACTAATCTTTTGGATAAACTTGCAAACGGTAAAATTGATGTTCTTCTTTCTGTAGTTCAAACTCCCGAAAGAGAACAATTATTTTATTTTAACAAGATACCCGCCTATCTTTCTTGGGGTATTGTTGTTTCCAAAAAGCCACTTCAAAGCTTTCAAGATCTTGCTAACTTAAAAATTGGATTAATAAAAAAAGATTTCTTTTCGGAACAATTTCTTGAAAAAATGAAAGATAATAATATTAATATTCTTGATATTATATGGGTTAATTCATCTCAAGAAATTCTAGATTTATTAGAAGAACAGAAAATTGAAGCTGGAGTAGTAGGAAGAATTGCCGCACAAAACTTTTTGAAAAAATATGACTTTGTTATAAACGAAAATCTAATTTGTGGATTTACGCCAATGATGTTTGCTTTCAAAAAAGACGACCAAATTAGAAAAACAATAATTCCAAAAATCGATACATATTTAAATACTCTTAAAATTAATACAAATTCTTATTATTGGAATATATATGAAAAATATTTCAACCCAAGAATTTTATCACACCGTGAGAAGATCACTTTGCTTATGATTATCACTATTCTTCTTGTTGTAATCTTAATAATATTTCAATTTGCAACAATAGCGAGAAAAAAAGCATATGAAAAATTAACCACATTAAATAAAGAACTTGAAAAATATTCCAATGAGCTTATTAAAAATCAAAAAAATCTAATTGATATATTATCATTATTTCAAAAATTAATTACATTTAAATCAAAACCTGAGCAATTTTTAAAAGATATTTTTAAAC
>Ga0190313_1000210_pt1 | contig 37412 bp, 41 predicted proteins | sample 4870071011_MG_FD_169989 | JGI IMG/M metagenome (GOLD analysis project Ga0190313, IMG submission 169989) | Hydrothermal vent sediment bacterial communities from Southern Trench, Guaymas Basin, Mexico - 4870-07-10-11_MG | ecosystem: Environmental > Aquatic > Marine > Hydrothermal vents > Sediment ... | reverse complement strand
CTGACTTAATACTAGAAGAGAAGAAGCAATCATAGTTGCTGATGCTCCTGAAAAACCGTACGGTATTGAAACTAATATTATGAACAGTATCAGTAGTGAAGGCAATATTAGGTATTGGTAAGCAGCATTACGTAGCGTATAAATGGATCTTAATAGTTCAAAATCTATGTCTCCTACATAGTTGCAATTAAAGCTGAAAATAACTTTACCCATGAAATACAATATTCTTGATTCACCTTTACTTTTCAATTCTACAATTATTTTTGATGATTTATTTAACTTACTACGTAGTTTACTAAGATTATTTAACAACGTTTTCTTGAAATCCTCTTCAAACAGCTTCTCTTTAAACCTTCCCAATATTTTCAAAAAAGTTACATCTCCGCAAAGACTATCTCTACCTTAAGTTAGTACCTTATATCTTTTCCTCCCAAACTTTGACATTAATGCTTCATATTCTTTCTTACTAAGAACAGTTAATACTTCCAGGATGTCTCCCTTTAAAGAGTAAGGTACAGCTATGTCCTTCATAGAAACAGCTATGTAAACATCGTTCCAAGAATCATAAACTAGTTGCACAGGATTATGTAGAGCCTCGTAAACATCCTCTTCCCCTATGTTACGCTCCTTCATTCTATCTTTAGCATGCCTAGATAGCTTAATTTTGAACATAACTATTGCCCTTCTTTCACTAAATATTAGCTTATTCTCTACTAAAATATACATTAAAATATAATTGATAGTAGCTACCTATTTCCATAAGGAGAAAGGTAATGGCGGCAGGGAAGCTTAGAGTCTTACTATTTGAAACACCTGAAAATCCATGGTTTAATATGGCTTTCGAAGAAGCATTAGCAAGAATTGTTTCAGTAGGTGTAATTGAAGAACCTTGCTTAAGAATATGGAGGAATAGAGAAGCAATAGTTATCGGATATATGAGAAATGTCGAGGACGAAGTTAACGTTGAACTAGCTAATAAGTGGGGAATACCAATAATTAGGAGGTTTACTGGAGGCGGAGCAGTATATCACGATCTCGGAAACATAAACTACACAGTAATAATTAAGCCTAGAGAGAAAATAGAGAAACCGATAGATTACATGTATTCTGAACTATTGAACGGAATACTTCTGGCCCTAAGAAAACTCGGTTTAAACCCTTATGTGGAAAATATAAACGACATAGTAGTTAATGGTAGGAAAGTTTCAGGAACAGCAGCAACCCTATTTTGGAACATAGCCTTTCTTCACGGATCACTACTTGTAAGCACAGATTTAGAAAAGTTAAAAGCAGTACTGAAAATACCGCCAAAAGGAAAATACGTTAAGAAAGTTAGCCCTGTAAAATATAGGGTAGAGAACATAAGCAATCTTCTAAGAAGAAAAACATCTATGAAAGAGATTATTGAAAACATAATTTCAGGTTATGAGGAACTACTTAAGGCAGAAGCCTATCTAGATAAGCCTTCTAGTTTAGAGTTAAGGCTAGCAAATCTACTTTTCAAGGAAAGATACGTTAAAAAAACATGGAATACTAAGAGGCGCTCTATATGGGAATATAGGGATTTAGAAGATAAAATCCGTGCTTTTTTAGAGGAAAGTCTATTTTAAACCAGGCTTATAGTATGGCAGAGTATGGTTCCTTATTTTCTCTTTAACTTTTTTCTTATTTTCTCGTAAAAGTCTGCTGACGGAAATGCTTTTCCACATTTTGGACATATTATTAATGGTGGCCTTTCTCTATTTTCTTTACTTGCCGAGGTTGATGTCACGTTGACCACAGCTTCGTATAGTAGGTAGAATTCTTTAGGTTCTCCTTCAAAACCGCAGTATGGGCATTTAATTTTCTTCATACTTTTACCACGTTAAAGCTTTATTCTCCTCAAATTCATTTTTAGGTTTTCTTCCAGAAATATATGATGCTTGCAGCAATCAAAAATATGCCCCTAATATTCCTATTTGGGTAAATAATGCTATAATTCCTACGATTAGGGATACTATTGCTCCTGTTTTCCTTGTTCCCTCCTTTTAAGCAGGGGAGCTATGATTAACAATATAGGTCCCAGTACGAGCAATACTATCCCAAACATTAATAGCATGGCTGTGCTAACTACTGTTCCTAGACCTCTTCCAGGAGACTGGTTAAAGCGCTAGTTGCCATTATTGCTCCGAGAACTAAGTTAATTATTCCCCCGACGAATGCAAAATACTAGCTTCTCAACAAGTAATTCACCAATATGTTATGCTTAACGCCCTCTCTGTAAAGTGATATAAAAACGTTGTCGGTATTGCTTTGAAAAAGGATTAATCTTAGGTTAAATTTAATAACTACAATAGTTTTTAGCACTAAATTAGTTCCTAAGAACCCTGCCGAGGATGCATAATATTGAATTGCGAGGTAATTGAAGGGTTTATTGAGGTTAAAGGCCAATACCCTGTTCTCATAACTGCTACTCACGGTTATGGTACTGATAGGTTTAAAGATGTTGTTTTAAGGCTTAAAGAGCTTAACTTGTATGATGAATTCCAAGACGTGGCACCATATACTTCAGCTGTTGATTTTTTAACTGGTGAAATTGCATTTAAGGTTGGTGTAGCTGAGAAATGCTGGGTTATTCTTCCAACAGTAAGTAAGGTCGATTACCTAAATGGATTACCGATACCGGATTATAATTTAAATAGGGAATATGCTTCAATAACTCCTTTCTGGCGTAGGGTTGAAGAACTTGTTAGAGGAAATCATGTTAGATTTATAATTGATATTCATGGTATGAAAAGTGTTAGTAAATGGCCGGATTTCTGCATTTCGTGTGCGAACTACACTACTGCTTCGAAGGAAACAGTTGAATATATAGTGCATCTAATATCTGAAGCGGGATTTACTGTTAAGGTAAATAGACCATTTAAAGGAGGTTCCTTTATAAGGCATTTCGGTAAACCTCCAAGAACCGAAGCTATAGGTTTAGAAATTAAGAGAGACCATAGGTTCTTGGGTTCACGTATTCCATCCGTGATTAGACGTATTGTGAGAGGAATTATTAAGCTTAAAAACTACTAAAGTATAGGATATAATCTAAAAACCATACGCATACATGAGGCTAAAACAGGTATGAACAATACAAGTATACAAATAATAATTATTATAGTAGTGTTGGCGATAATAGTTGCAGGGATGTTCTCATTAACCACACTGTTTCCGAGAAAAACAACTGAGAAAACAACGTTCATTACAACTTCACCTAAAGGAAAATACAAGAGTATTAGGCTCATTGGTGAAGAAGTATATGCCGCTGAAATTAAAGCCCTAGCAAACAACACATATTACGCCAAATCATCGGTAAAAGGTAACAGCTACTATTTAAAGTTAGTATTTAAAATAGCCCCTCCTTTAAAAGGTAATGAGTATTTAGCTTTAAACATATCATCTAACGTAGGTATGTTTAGTATCACACTTTACTCATCAAGACTTCTCGTAGACCCCGAAACCGGTGAATTATGTGAGAGAAACTGGTACAATATTCAAGTAGCTAACATGATAAATAAAACAGTAAGAAAACCCCCTGAAAAACCTCCGGTTCATGGCCTGTCTATACTTTTAAAAGGTAATAGAAGTACTATTGAGGTTCTGGACTTAGATCACATGGAAAAGTTTGTCCTTTATAGCAATTTAAATAAAACAGTAGAAGTCTATGGTAATGAAACTGTGGAAAGGCTTAAAGCAGGACCTGAAAGAGCATTAGCTGTTTATGGAGAGTACTCAACGGTCTTTATAACTATACCTGTTGGAACATTACCGCCAACCATAGATAGAATACTTATCGAAATAGCTTATCCTAGGGAATGGCTTACAGAAAACATTATTCCATGGCTCATAGTCTCCTTTAGCTACACCTAGGCAGTAATGCTATGGTTTATTCGGGATTGATTGCTTTCTAGTCTGAGAAACTATAAATGAAGGTAATCTTAAAAATTCCTACAAACTAATTATATCAGTGAAAAGGTAAGAACATGCAATATTGAGAGATAAGCCATGTTACGTAAAGGTGTTACACCAGTTATTGCCCTACTGCTAATAATAATGGTAACTATTGGAACTAGTGTTGTGTTCTACATGTGGATTAGCGGCGCTTCTACTTCATTAACAAAGCAGGAAGTAGATAGTAGCGTAAGGGCTTTGCTTAAAGGCGAAGGTGTAGAGAAACTTCCCTCAGGTGGTTTAAGAATCTATGTAAGGAACATTGGTGAAACAACTGTAATAGTTGATAAGGTATATATTTATGATTCTACGGGAAGTAGGCTCCTATTCACTGGAAGCTACTATTTAAAACTAAGTCCTAGGGAATTAGGTTACATAGCCATACCCGCTATTAAAGTTGCCCAAATAAATGCTGAGGAGGTAAGGGGAGTTAAAATAGTACTTTCTACAAAAACAGGTGTTTCATCATCATATACTACATTATCTGAGATCATGAAATTACCGTATAAACCTACATTAATAGCCTTAAAAGCATATAGAAGTAGTGCTGATCCAACACAGAATCATTGGGTTGTTTTCAACTATAATACTGGAAATTATAGACTATATGAAGGTTCAGCAAATAATCGTAATGAACCATATGAAGGTATTGCTCCAATACTTGAGAACACCAATGAATATACTATTACAAATACTTGGGTTCCATGGAGTCAAAGACCTGTAGATTCCCCGATAATCATAGTTATTAACCCTAAATACGGGCAAGAAGACTGGGTATTTACATGGCATGACCCTCATGGAACATTTAGATTCTACTTGCAAAAGCTATCAGGCGATATTGAAATAGATTTTCTAGTATTTTGGGAAGATCTTTTCAACCCGTTTAAACCTCCAGGAAGCGTTGATGACTGGAAGGATCATGTTGTTAGGGTAACAGTATTTACTAACGGAACGTATAGGATTGCGGTGTTTATGGCTAAAGGAGGTTACAGTCATGAATTCTACTTAAACATCACAAGAGAAGATCCGCTTGAAGGACGTCGTGTTTACGGAAAAGACTTTAATGATTATCAGTTTAATTTTGTTGGAGGATACTATTATGAGATGTCTGATAAAATATATTTTGTAACACCTTAGTTCTATCACTTTCTCTCGATATGATTCCAGCTTAGCCCTATGAATATTAGTGAGAGTAGTGCTATTATTGATGAAAGCGCTCCTAAACCTATTGTTGCCCCCATCACTGTATAGTATATTCCGAGGTATCCCAGAATTATTACTGTTGAAGCGTATGTTATTGATATTAATAGGATAATTATTGTTGATGCTAAACCCAATTTAAGTCCTAGTAGCCTCTTTTTCGCAATTAGAATTACTGATACAAGAGACAGAATACCTAAGCTCACATATGCTCCTATAATGAGAGATGCAAATACCTTTCCTGGGCCAGGTTTAATGTAGGGTAATATTGGAGGTTCAATGATTTTCAGAGCTAATACCGAGTAAGGTATTATAAGTAATACTCCAAGTATTAGCAGTAGAGATGCTGCTGTAATAACGTATCCTGGTTTACTATACTCTACATGAGGTGTTTTAGCTAGGTAATAACGGAACAATAAGCTTAAAGCTATTACTATTAGCGCTAATGGCGTAATAAATGCTATAACCGAATCTACTCCTCTTAAAACTATTTTTGTTGTTGTAGTTTCTACGTCTGAAGTTAAGTCTACTGTTGACCCTCTGTATTCTAGAACTGTGACCCATAGCTCTCCTTCTTTAAATAAGCTGGCTAATCTAGGATCTACTTCTCTAAGCTTATCTAGGCTGATAATGTCTTCTACAGTAAATTCGAACTTAGCTCTAGTAATTGGCTCACTTCTTACTCTATCCTTGGAAACTATGAACAGCTTTATTTCCGTATAGCTTTCAGTTAAGCCCGATATTTTGAGCGGATAGAATATTTTATCCGACTTAAAAATATAAACGAGGGGTTCAACAGTTCTTATCTCGCGTATATTTTCAATAGTAACTATGTCTACTGCAAAATACTTATACCCTCTATTAATGTAGTCTTCTAAAATGTCGACAGTTACTTTCGGTTTTTCTAAACCGTGTTTTTCAGCATAGTCCATAATCCACTTCTCAAGTTCTTTACCATTTTCCGCTTTAACGACAGTAATAAAGTGAGGGCCTATTGTTACCTGGAACTCGACAGTAACCCTCTTAGCCTCAGCATATGCAAGAAAAGGTCTAATTAAACCTTTCCTTGAAATCCTAAAGTTAATGTAGCTAATTAGAGTTCTAAATGATTCTTCAGAACCTTTCTCTATTTTAGGTAACGAGGGTAGAGGCAGTATCTCTAAAACTTGAATTTTACCCTTAAAACCACTGTAACTTTCAATTTCACCTAGTAAATCATTAGATAGTATAAGTACTTCAACACTACCATTCCACCCAATTATAGCTTTTTGACCAGGCTCCTCAACAATATAGTTTCCAAAGGGGATAACACCTTTATCGCATTCAACAGGCAAAGCTGTGAGTGTGTGAAATGCAAATAACATAATAAATAATATTATGGTTATTTTCCTAATCATAACTTAGCTCCTCAATACCGAGTACAATTCTTATAACATATAAAATTAAAGGTTCGAACACGGACTACTCTACTTAGAGATGTTAGCTATTATGGGAGGTAGCGCCGTCAAAAGATCCTTAACTCTAATTTTAACTAAAGTGTATTGAGAACCTCCTCCAGTTAAAACAGTGTCTTTATTTACTATTTCCTCATCCATTATTTTAGGTATTTTCTCTAAAGTATAGGATAGTGGACATACTTTCTCCCACATCAAACCCTGTTATTTCCTTAACTTCACTTCTTTGTGCAAGTCTAACTTTCTTACATTTGAGTAGTTTACGTAGTTTTCCATAGTCTAGTTTTTATTGCCTCCTACCATAACGGCATATGGTTTTCTTATCTGCGATAACTATAAGGGTCTTAACGATTCTGTTCAATGGAAAACTGGAAACCTCAGAGACCATAGTTGCCGAAACCACTTTATGTTTAAAGTGCGGTATTTCTGCGTTAGCTCTCCGATTTTTTAAGTACTCCACTACTTTCTGCACATTATTTTCATTCCTCATGCTGCAATCTCTCCGATAACCTATTTTACCACCACTACTTTTACCTTGAAAAGGATTATAGTTGCAACTATAATAAGTAAAGTTAGTATTCTAATAAGTAAACTTATCTTCTCACTATAAGGACGAGGTATTAATTTGTCTGACATTATCATAGTTCCGTAATCCTCTATTAACGCTTCTCCTGATATTTTACTTGCAGATAAAGCAAGTAATATATCTCCACTTGAACCTGCAGTATTCATTATAAACAATATTGACAATATTTCCTTAATTAAAACGTTAGGCATGATTAATGCTAGAACAATAGATGTTGATGATAGAGTTATTAGTGGTGACAATGTTATCGCTATATAGTGTTTCTTTTTAATTCTGCCTACGACTTTAACATAGAATACTGGGTTAAATTTTATTCTACCATAACCTACTTTTACCTTGTATCCTAGTTTTACAGCTGTAATTACGTGTACTAGTTCGTGAAATATTACGGTTAAAATAAGGGAGGTAAATATTTTTAGGAATACATCTCTTGTGTTTTGAAAGGTTATTTCTGAAGTTACAATTGTAAGCACTATAGCTGAAGATATTATGAGAAGTATTATTGAAAGAGCCGTAATATCCCATACGTACTTCCTTAAATGTAAAATATGTTTATGCTTCAACACTATTCACACATGACTTTTAAATTCCAATATCTTTCTGCTATATTTTTCTACTCTTTCTTCTAGAACTTCAACACCTATTCCAGGCTTTTTAGGTACGGTTATTGTTCCATCAGAGTTTAAGGTCCATGGAGGCTCCACTACGTCTTCCTCATAATACCTATTTGATGCTGAAATATCGTTAGGATATTTTACGTTAGGTAATGTTGCTAATGCTACTTGGAATCCTCTGCCAATACCTGTTTCAAGCATTCCCCCTATCCATACTGGAATATTGTGCTCCAATGTATAGTTGTGAATCGCTATAGACTCTGATATCCCTCCAACTCTTGCCGGTTTAATGTTTATTATTCTACAACTTCCAAGTTTTACCGCGGCTTTAGTATCATAAATGTTCTTAATGCTTTCATCTAAACATATCGGAGTCCTTATTTTGGACTGTAATTCTGCATGTTCCGCTAAATCTTCATAGTGAAGCGGCTGCTCAACCATTAGCAAATTATACTCATCTAGTTGTTTAAATACGTCAAAGTTTTCAAGAGTATAGGCTGCATTAGCATCTACTTGAAGCGGTATATCGCCGAAAGTTTTTTTAATAGTTTCGACAGGTTTAACATCCCATCCAGGCTTTATTTTAATCTTTATTCTCCTATATCCTTCATTTAGAAACCTAGAAATCGCCTTTAATAATGACTCCATATTGCCTATAATTCCTATACTTACACCGCTAACTATTCTATCCCTGACCCCTCCTATGAGTTCGTAGAGAGGTTTTCTCTTCTTCTTGGCCAACAAATCCCATAGAGTCATTTCGAAACCCGCCTTCGCCATGACATGGCCTCTTATTCTAGAAGTAGCGTTCAAGAAGTCCTTGGGTTCTGCTACGTTTATTTCCAATAACTTTGGTATTAGAAACTTTTTCGCTACGTAAAGTGCTGTTTCGACAGTTTCATAATGGTAATATGGTACATCATCTACAGGAATTTCTCCCCAACCTACATCACCTTCTTCATCTACCATTTTCACTAGAACACAGTGTCTATTTATGGTTTTTCCGAAGCTCGTTTCGAAGGGTGTTTTAAGTTTCATAACTACATGGTAAAGTTTTACTACTTTTATTCTAATTGTTGACCACCTACGCTAAATTTTCCTTCCAAGGTGTTTCTCCTTTGAGAATTTTGTCAAGACTTTCTTTCCAGAGAACGTAGAAGTTTCTTCTCAGCCCGTTTTCGAGCCCTGAGATAAACTCCATTACAATGTATCCTTTGTTGAGATATGTTTCGAAAACCTCTCTTAGCCCATACCTCCACTCTAATAAGGTGTCCCTATTTTTTCTTAATCTGTTTAAGTCCCCAGGTATCTCAACAACTAATAATCTACTATTTGATTTTAAATTATAGTTTTCTAATCTTCGATAGTCGCCTACTTTTCTTGTTTCCGTTACTAGGTCCGCTCCCGAGCTTAACACATGCTTTAATGGTGGAGATTTTAGTTTCCTCTGAAGCTTAAGTTCTACTCTCCTACTTTTAATCCACCACTCAGCTTCAAACCTATCCGTGGGCATGCCAATGTTTATTTGGTCTCTTAATTCACCATAATAATCTCTATAGAATTTTCTAACAACAACACCTAATTTTCCAACGTTGAACCTAGCATTTGACCCTTGCAATGGATCATAGGTCCAAACTATTAGGTCTAAACCTTGCCTTAAAACGAACTCTCTTTGCTTAAGCTTTAGAATATAACCTAATCCCTTATATCTATAGTCCGAAATTACTCCTGCCATATGGCTATAATGAAATATTTTACCATCAAGGTAGCCTGGTATTCCGAAAACAAGTCCTACCGGTTTACCTGTATCTTTCTCGAAAGCTCCTAAAACAAGCCCTCCATGCCTATCAGCCGAAATTAGCATATGATATGTTACTGCTTCACTATAGTCGGGCATACCCCATATTTCAACTTGAACATCCATAAGTTTCCTATATTCATCAGTATTCTTGGGCCTTCTAATCTCAATAGTCTTTCCACATAAGACGACCTCATATACCTTCATCGCATCCACCTTGAATTCTCTCACTGCGTGGAGAAAGTGAAACCAGTATATATTATACTGTATATACCCCGAAAGATTTGAGAGAATAAGTGGTGGGCTTTAAACCCTGTACAGTGACCAGCACATATTGTTTTAACATTTTCCTCTTCAAGACAACTAATGGTCTTCCTTATTTTGTCTTCTGAAGAATTAATTAAGTGTAATCCCCCTATAATCGCTTTCACACTATTGTATTTAGTAAGTTTCTTAGCATACTTTACTATGTTAACTATACCAGCATGGCTGCAACCAGTAACTACTATAGGCCCATAGTCCTTCACATTAATTACGAGCGAAATATCGTCCCTAAGATCGTCAAAAACCAGTTCTCCTTTCTCATTAAAAGTATAGGTTTCAATAGGTTTTTCAAAATCAGTTACCCTAGGTACTTCTCCTGTTACGAAAACACCTTCAACTATTTCCATTGGTTTCTTAGCCCATACAAGCTCCACATTATACTTTTCCAGATCATCCCTACTGAATGGTACTCCAACATTTCTAAGATAGGGCTTCATTACGAAATTGGGTTTAAAGAGAAGCGGATGAGCAACCACATACACTCTCCTCCTACCTACATGCTTAAGTACTCTAGGCAAACCTCCTGTATGATCATAGTGTCTATGGGAAAGAACAATATAGTCTATTTTAGACAAGTCCAAGCCTAGTTTCTTCGAATTAAATAGTATAGGTGCAGCATATTGACCTGTATCAAATAGTATTCTCTTCTTAATATCACCTCTACTAACCTCTATGAAAGCTGAAAAACCGTGTTGGCCAATAAGGTTAGACTCGTACCCTGCATAGTCGTCTGCAAGAACAATTATTTTCACTGATTCAACAGTTTCAACCATGTTAACACCACAATCATTAAACTATTTTCGTCAATAAAAATTTATACGATTATATGTAATGAAATGTTTAAAGAGTTTATAAATTCACCTAATGGTAATACCGTAAACATTTTAGATTATAGTCGAAATATGGTCTTTTAACTATATTTATAAAGTCGTTTATGCGGCTTTAGAGGAAACTCAAATATGTTAGTTTAGCAAAAATATGGACAAGTATTTCCAAAGTTTTATCTAAGGTGATTAACAACGAAGTACTATTGTCTTTACAGGGTTGACGATAATGGCAAATGGAAAACAATAATAGCTTTTGATAACCCACCGCAAAACCTTAAGGAACTTGGCAGTAAAATAAAGTCAACACTTAGATGTAGTGTTACTGTAAAGAAAAGACATATCATAATAGACAAGTACGTATTGGAATATAGGGTATCAAGGATAATAGAGGAATACATTACCTCAAGAAGTAGAACTAAAGTATATAGGTTTTTAACATAGTCGTTATCTAATTTAAATACTCTTCCTTCCTCTAACTCTCCTCAAAAGGTAAGATAAATATATTGTTATTTCCGTTCTAGCAGTTAGGTGTTTTGGATGAGAGTTAAAGCAGTATTTTTCGATATAGGAGGTACGTTGTACAAGGAAAAGAAATTCAAAACACCTCCCTGGGCTATTATTTTAGCGAATTACCTTAAAAAACGGGGCATACTTGTGTCATGGGATGAAATATATCAAGCTTATGTTTCTTCAAAGGAGTATCTTGGAACATTAAACGTTGAAGGTACTGAACTATGGCATTTAAACATACTATTGTTGACTTTTTCTAAGCTGAATTTAAGCTTAAATCCTAGTTTAATTATGGAGGCTTACGATGTTTTTCTTAACAGCTTAGTTGACATCATGGAGCCTTATGAGGATGTTCAAGAAACATTGATATGCCTTAAGGAGAAGGGGTTGAAGATAGGCGTAATATCCAATACTGGTTCTCACTACTTAGTTTACAAGGTTCTTAAAAGAGATGGGTTATTGAAGTATATAGACTTACTTATAACATCGCAAATGGTTTCGTGGAGAAAACCAGATAGAAGAATATTCCTATATGCTTGCCGTTTACTTAATGTTAAACCAAGCGAGTGTGTTCATGTAGGTAATGATCCTATAGCGGATGTTATGGGTGCAAAAAGTGCGGGGTTGAAGGTAGTGCAGAAACTAACCCCATATACTTCAAGATCTAGTTTAGCTGATGCTGCGGTATCGGATCTTGGAGAATTGATTACCGTTATTGAAAAACTCTAGATTGTACAACTTGGTACATGTTTATTTACTAGCAGTTAGTTCTCAGTTATGTGTAGGTGTAAGCGGGTAATGTTAAGTGTAGCTTACGTCTCAACGTATCCTCCTACGCACTGCGGTGTTGCCGAATATACTAGGATGCTTATAACAGCGTTAAAGTCTGCAGCTAATGTTACTGTTCACGTACTATGTGATATTAGTGATAGAAAGGAGGTAATAGACAAGGAAACTGGCGCATACGTTCATAATGCATTTATCAAGGGTTCAAATAATTACGATAGAATATTGGACATATTAGCCGAAATAGGGGGTGTTGATGTATTACATGTGCAGCATGAATACGGTATTTTCGGATATACTGATGCAATATTAGGGACTTGTTTAAAGGCTAAGGAGGAAGGGTTAGCTCGAAAAATAGCCTTCACAATGCATACAGTTTATCATCCATTGTCGGGAAACGATAAAGCATTAAAATTTCAGGAGAAATTAAATAGTACAGATGCAGTTATAGTTCATAGTTTTTTAAAAGAATTTGAACTTCAGCATCAAGGAGTAAATCCACGGATAGTTTATAGAATACCTCATGGAACACATTTAAACCCTTACCTTGGAATTTCACGTGAAAATCTCTTAGCCGAATTATCGTTAAGTAGGGAAGAAATTAAAGGATATATAATAACAATGCCCGGTTTTCTAAGGAGAGATAAGGGGTTAGATGTACTCATTGATTCTCTAGAACATGTGGATAGAGAAAAATTTACTCTTATTATCGCAGGAGAACTTAGGGATAGGAAACTACTTGATGTAATAGAATATGCTAGTTCAAAAATGAACATTATCTACTTAGCAAGATATCTAACGAACGAGGAAATGCTTAAGTTAATAGCTCTATCTGACATAATAGTGCTACCATATAGAGATAAGAGGGGATCATATTCTATAAGCGGTATTCTCCACTTGTCAATGGGGAGTTTTAGGCCGATAATAGGTACTAAGGTTCCTAGACTAATAGAATTATACCAGTACGCTCCAAGGTTAACAATACCTCCTAAGGCTCCTGAAGAATTAAGCAAGAAAATCCTATGGCTTATTGAAAACTATGACTTCGGAGTGGCATACATGGCATATCTTTACGGCTATGCTGCAAGGACGCAGTGGTTAAGAATGGCTAGGAGGCATGTAAGCTTATATAATAACATACTTAAATCCGAGGCGTCAACTTAAGTTCTAAATGTATATGTACATAATAAATAATGATTAAAGGGGCTTATCGATGTTGTTAAGTAAAGAAGAACTTGAAAGATATGATAGGCAAATAATTCTTTTCAATGTTGATGGTCAAGTAAAGCTTAAGAAGGCAAGGATAGTAGTTTTTGGAGTCGGTGGTTTAGGTTCTGTTTCCTCAATATACCTTACTGCTTTAGGTATTGGTAAACTATTCCTAGTAGATCATGGTAAGGTAGAATTAAGTAATTTAAATAGGCAAATACTTTACAAAACAAGCGATATTGGGAAGTTTAAGGTGAAAATTGCAGCTCAAAGACTTAAAGAACTTAACCCCAATGTTGACATTGAATATTCTATAGAGAAAATAACCAGCGAAAACGTCTACAGTTTCATTAGAGAAGCGGACGTAGTTATCGACGGGTTAGATAATTGGAAAACAAGGTTCACAGTAAATAAGGCATGCGTAGAGCTAAATAAACCGTTCATACATGCTGGAGTCCATGGAATGTACGGTCAACTACTTGTAGTAGTACCTGGTAAGAGTCCATGCCTTCAATGCATAATGCCCATCAGGCCTTCCAAGGAAAGAAAAATACCTGTACTTCCAACAACACCAGCAGTCCTAGCCGCACTACAGGTAACAGAAGCAGTGAAAATGATCACAGGTTATGGTAGGCCGGCGATAGGAAAGTTAATACTATATGATGGCTACTCTATGAGCTTCCATGAAATACATGTTACGAGAAGAGAAAACTGCCCAGTATGTGGGAGCATATAGCATTTAATATGTTATTTTCAGCAAAAATCTATCTCCATTCACCCCATTAGTGTATACTAAGGTTATGGTGGAACTCTTGTTAAACATGTATATAATAAGCGGCTTAGGCTCGAAAGATAAAGGTCCTTCACCATTAGACCATGATCTCATAAGGCTACCGAATAACCTGCCTATTCTGCTGCGAAAACCCACAACTACATAATTTGAACTTAGAGGCCCAAACTTACTACGCATATAGGATATTATTTCATACCATGCCGTATGAATGACACCTGCAGGTAAAAAGTATGGTAAATAGTGCAATGTGCTGTCTCCAAAACCTATGAACTCATGGACTTCAACGTTTTCAGCATCAAGTATTGAGGTTAAATGGTAACTGTGTGAAGAATCACTTTCAGGAATAATCAAAGCTCTTTCCGATGAATTGGTTATTAGTAAGGTAATAGGTAAGGTAAGTTTGATAGTAGCTAAGTAGAGCTTACATATTCTGTAGGACACATTAAAACATGATAGAGGAGTATGCGGGTCTGAACTGTCTGTCCAACAAACTCTGTTTATCTCACCTCCCCAAAAACAATCCCTTAGCTTACTTAACGATATAGTATATGGCTTCTCCGCGAGAAGCTTCTCATAGTTTGTAGTAAGCGTTGAAGGTGCTGCTTTTATGAGAGATAAGTTTAACATGGAAAGTAATAGGATTACAATTATACCCAATGCTGTAGTCTTTCTCTTAAAAACATCAATAACTATAGCTTTTCTTTTGCTTAATAGATAAAGCAGGATTACCGCTAACGTAAATAGCGCTGCTATGTAAGTTATGTAATAGATGTTTGCTATGGAGGAAGCAATAAACAGCATAGACAATATTGTTAAGGCTAATGGAATAAGTAATAGCCGTTTCCTAAACCTATCGCTAATGACTATGAGGCATAGTGTAAGTAAAAGTAATGTAATAAGCTCAGCCATAGAAGTTGAAAACACAATAGTATGTAGTAGGTCTATTGAATAGCGCAGTTCATTTAAAAGCGATCCTAAAGACTCTATACTATATGTTTTCGAGGAAACATAGTACAGTGCTGAAGACTGTATTACCTTATATGCTCCTAGAAGAAATGGAACAATTAACAACCTTTTATTTTCCAACATCAAAAGAGTAAGTAACATTAGGATTAAGAAAACAGTATATGAGAGAATATTAATAATTACATTGAAATAGTAGGATTCTAAAATGGTAGATATCATAAGTTTATAGTCTCTAGAATAAATACCTTGTAACCAAAACCTCGGAAGCTCTGGTATGAAGTGCGTTATGGCATAAACTATTAAAGCTATAATAGTAAGGTACATGAAGATCTTCAGTAATTCTATGTAGGTCTCTTTCTCTCCTGAAAACATCACATATTATTATGCTGGCAGAAATATATTAAAATAAAATATCAAAAACGCAGCTTAGCTCTGTTTAAACTTCACATGTAAAATCTGTTAAAATTATAGGCTTTGCGAAAGAAACCATTATTTCGAAGAATATTTAAAAACATTCAAGATGTGTAAATGTAAATTTCTAATTTATACTCCGAAATTATGAAGAATATTCATTTATATCATTACTTATATCATTGCTAAAGTCTCTCATAATTCCTTAGTTTCTTAACGTATGAAATACACTTAGTAAGTGAGGGGTAATTTAATATTTAAAAGGGAGGTAGTGTTCTGTATTTTATTGGATGATGAAACCTACTGGGTCAGATTAGAATACATGAAGAATCCGTGTGTTGCTGAGGATAAGTTTTTCCGAGGTTAAAGGCATTAAACGTTAGGATTCGGAAATGTATTTAAGATAATTTATTGAAGTAATTTAAGGTAATAGTGTATGGTTAAATGTGCTGTCTTCGATATTGACGGCGTTATTTTCGATGTTAGTGATAGAATTAGAGCAACCTTAGAGGAATTAGGAGTGGATAGTATAGATAGGGTTAAGCGGAACCCTAAGCTTAGAACCAAGTTTTGGAAAATATTTCTATCTCCAAAGTACATGCATCTAGATAAACCCAGGCTCGATGTTATAGACTATATGCGTAAGCTTAAGAATAAAGGATATAAGATAATTATAGTTACTGGTAGAGTTCTTGAAACCCAAGGTGAGGAAACTAAGGAACAACTAAAGAAGTACAACGTACCGTATGATGAAATATATTTTAGAAGAAAAAAGGATAAACGTAAAGACTATGAGTTAAAAGCATCGATTATTCAATGGTTAATATTCAAAGGATACGAAATAGTAGAAGTACATGAAGATTCGGAGGAAGTAATTAATAGGCTTAAATTGATTATACCTAGTGCAAAATATTATCTTTATTAGAGAAAACATTTAGGCTTCGAGAAATAAACATTTTCATCAGACCGAGGTTCATTCAGCATGTCTGAGCTTAGTCACTAGCGGTTTCATCATTCCCATATTAACTTCTCATTTAGTGGAGCTTAAAAATTTTACACGCATCCATTTTAGGTTTTAAGCAAAGGAGCGCATAGAAGCCGGTTTATCTGAAGGTAAAAAAGTGTTTTAGGGCAGTTTTTGAGCTATTTGTAGCATTGCTTGAGTGTAGCTTTGCCAGTCCATTAGTGCTTTTGTTGCTGGCCATATGTAGTTGTTTATTACATATGGTGCGCCTATACCTAGGAGTATACATGCTATTGCTAGGATCACTACAGGCCCTGTCAGTAATGGGTGATCCTTTATTTTCTTCTCCGCATACTCCTTTGGTAGCGGTTTTACGAATATCGTGTATACTAGTTTGAGGTATGCTAGGAAAGCTATAATGCTTGGAATAACTACTACAGCTACTAATGGCAGTATTCCTGTAGCTAATAGCGCTCCGTAGAGTAGGAATTTGCTCATGAAAGCGTTTAGCGGTGGTATTCCTGCTAGTGAAAATGCCCCTATAATGAATGCTAAGGTTGTTATTGGCATTGCTCTACCTATTCCCGAAAGTTTCTCAATATCTCTTGTTCCAGCATAGTGTATGTAGGCTCCTGCAGCCATGAAGAGAAGTGCTTTAGCTACTGCATGGTTCACTATATGGTATGTTGCCGCTAATGCTCCGAAAGTTGATCCTAGACCAAAACCTATAGCGATGTAGCCTATGTTAAGTATTGTACTGTAAGCTATTAGCCTCTTAATATCTCTCTGAATAAACATTAGAATTGCTCCTAGGAAAGCCGAGAAAACGCCCATAACAAATATTGCTAGTAGGGCTATTCTCCTTACTGAAGCAACTGCTTCAGATGCTGAAAATATCGTGTATAGGAATCTAGCAATAGCGTAAACTCCAACTTTGACAACAAGACCTGAAAGTAACGCAGATATTGAAGATGGTGCTGCAGCATGCGCGTCCGGTAGCCAGAAGTGGTTCGGAAATAGTGCTGCTTTAAACGTGAAAGACCATAAAGCGAAAACTATGAACAACGCCATACCGTAGTGTACTATTCCAAAAGGTAGACCTGTAACCGGAACCTCCACCTTACCTAGCTTCAAAGCCATATCGGCCATGTTCAATGTTCCTAGGCTGCCATATGCGAAGATAACTGCGGTAAAGTACATTGTTGTTGCTAATGCCCCGAAAATAGCATATTTCATAGCTGCCTCAATAGCTATTCTATCGTATCTCCTAAAAGCTACAAGAGCATATGCTGAAACGGCAGTAACCTCAATCATGACGAATAAGTTAAAGAAATCACCTGTGTAAATGCATCCAAGCATTCCAGCTTCTAAGCCCATGAATAGTGTATAGTACCATTGAACACCATCGTCAAACTCTAAATACTTAATACTGTAAATAGCTACTAGGAACATTATTGATGAAACAACAACACCAAGCAAAGCTCCAAACATATCGACTTCATAAACTATACCTACTGGTGGAGGCCACCCTCCGAAAGTGTAAACCAAGGGTTTTCCAACATTAGCTACGGCGAATAAGAGTCTATATGTTAAGATCATTACTGAACCAGTTACAATTACTGTAAGCAACTCCCAGAATCTTCTATTCTTAACTAAGATCTGAATTATAGGTAGTGAAAATGCTCCTGCAGCAGATAGCAAAACCGCTAATCCAGGTAGAGAAGCAGTTATTAGATCATAGTTTTGAATTATCTGCTCAACCATGATGGATCACCTTTAATCAAATATTTTCTTAGCATATTTTTCGAAAGTTTTAGAAATTCTTTCATAACATATTTCTTCCTCAATACCTTTAACATCAATCCAATGTATGAAAAGCTTCTTCTCTTCTTCATCAACATCAACGGTAACCGTCCCAGGAGTATTCGTTATTGAATTAGCTATAGTGACTAATGCGTAGTCCGATTTAACATGGTAAGGGACTCTAACAATACCGGGATTAATGGGCATTTTAGGATGAAATATTCTTCTAATAACATCTGAATGAGCTCTAAACTCTATTAAGGTAATATAGAGGAAGAAGTATCTAATGAGATAGTAAAGCCTTTTCAACTGAGTTAGTTTCCTATGCTCTTTAACTAAGACGGAGTAGACGAAAGCCGATGTTATTAGCGCTACAATATATCCCAGCGTTAGATCGATTAGCGGGATTGATAAGCCTGAAACCAATATGTACACTAAGTATAAGGGAATAGACAATATTATTATATAAACTATTTTCCTCACCTTCAGCTCCACCTCCTAAGCTTTAATACTTCCCTATAGTCTAGGGTATTGTATAGTCTGTAAACCTGTATTGCTAGAAATGCTAAAAGAGCAGTAACAGCCATGTTGATAACTATGGCTGTGATAACTAGGACTTGAGGTATAGGGTCTACGGAAGTCATAGAAAATTCTTTAATGAGTTCCTTTGCAGGTGTTAGTGTGGGAAGTATTGGAGGTAAAGGTTTAGCTAAAGTTCTGTAGCCAAGTAGAATCATTATAGTATTTGCTGTATCTCCGAGAATCGAAAGAGCAATAATCTTCTTCAAAATATTAGGTTTAACTACTACACCGTAAACTGCAATAGCAAATACTGCAAATAATGCTGCATAAAGATATGTTACAATTGCTTCTTCAGGGCTCATGCGTACCACCTTTGGTTTCTTTTTTGAATACGTGTTCAGGTATTGATATCAAGAGGAATATGGTTAGGAACCCCATAGCTATGTTTATGAACTCTGCAACGTTCAGCGGAAATATGGTTCCGCTAACTAGGGTTAATATCCCTCCAACAGGGAATCCTGGGAAGAAACCCCATGGTTTATACTGGTTTTGAAGGATAAAGCCTAGATAGAATAAGGGTATTAAAGCTATAGTTGTAATCCCAAGCAAGGCAATAGACTTTAGTGCGTGTGATAAATCAATTTTCAGCCCTAATTTTTCAACAAATTCTCTTGAGAAAGCAGCTATAATCATTAGCGGAGCTATTGCGAAAGCGGAACCCGCTTGGAAACCTCCTCCAGGAGTTACATGGCCGTGAAATGCTATTACGGCTGATATTAGGATTATCGCTGCGAAAATTATTTTCGAGACTGTCCTAACAATAACTGTTAAAGCATATGTCTTCTCGCTTGGCCTAGGCGAGTATTCTTTGAGAAGCCTGAATACGGTTACACAGCCTATTACTGCTAAGTAGAAGACCGTTGTTTCATATACCGTGTCTAATCCTCTATAATCCCATAGAGCGGCGTTAACTACTTCGGGGCTTGCGGCCCACCATGTTCTCTCATATAGATTATAGCTTTCTCTAAGGAAGAATTCTCCAAGACCTCTAATGACCTCCTTAGGTGAGTATCCTACAGTACCGTAGCTTAGGAATAGTACTAGAAGTATTATGATAAGGGTCATGAATATTATGAATGATATTTTTACGGCTTTCATGATCACTCACGCTCAAACCTTTCAGTTTTAGAAACAACATATAGCAAGATCACGGAGTACATTCCTATACCTACAGCAATGTATGCTAACATAATGTCTGGGGCTAGTAACACAGCATATGCTATACCATATGCAACTGATTGGCTTGCCGAGAATATTATTGCTTTAACTAAGTCCTTCTCTGTAATAGCTTTATACGTGAAAACTATTGCTACTGTAAAGAGGTACATTAGCAATATGAGACCTAACGTTATCATTTCTTCTTAGCCTCCATTTTCTTCTTTTCATATTCTTCAAGTAGGTCGCATACCTTAGGTTCTACAGGAACTATTTTTGCCTTATGTGCGGCATAAGCTAGCGCATGGGAACCAGCAGGTGCAATAATCATTATCAGAATAGCTGTTATTATAGCTCCACCTGCTACAGCCCACCTAAATGGTCCTATTTGTGAAGATACGGCTGCAATTAGCGCTACTCCGAATAGAGGTATTACAGCTCCTCCTATTGTTCCAACAGTTGCTGCGTGAAGTCTAACAAAGAAGTTAGGAAATCTAAGTAAGCCTAGTGCTCCAGCTAAGTCACATATAGCGCCTATAGTGACTAAGATGAGCCCTATAATGAATACTATCCATTCAACTATTTCGAACATTATTCACCAACCTCCTTTCTGACAAAATATTTTGCAATGTATATGTCTAGGATGTAAGCCCATAGGGCTAAAGCAATAGCTCCAATAATCAGGAATGGTGTTCTAAAGTAAAGTGTAAGTAATCCTATGAAAACAGCTAAGTCAAAGGCTAGGCAGTCAACGGCTAGAGCCATATCTACTACTGAGGGGCCCTTAATAATCCTAATAATATAAAGCGTGAAAGCTATTAAAAATATAGCGAATATTATTGGCAAGTAAACGTCAAGCACGTAGGTTGTATCCACTTCTCATAACACCTCTAATATAGGTTTGATAAGTGCTACGTGAACTAATGAGGGAGCGAACCAGTAGAAACTACGTGCCATCATGTACACCGCCATTTTAACCATTATGCCGCTAAGTAGTGCTGAAACATTACTTGGAGCTTCAGAATGGGCGTCTGGAAGCCATGAGTGTAGAGGATATATTGTAGCCTTAACCCCTAATCCAATAAATAAAATTACGAAAAGAAGCGCTGCAATGCCAGGATATGCTCGAGCAAGCAATGATAATGTAAATCTTATTGCATAAAAGCTTGTATCGAACCGTGTAAGGTAGATGATCACTATGAGGATAAACACTATTATAAGTTCTGAACTAACCTTAGCCATAAAGAAATACTTGCAACCTGCAACCCTGGCTGCAGTTCTCTCCTTTTCAAATGAAACTAGAAACTGGGAGGTTACTGTCATAAGCTCCCAAAACACAATAAACCACACAATATCATACGCTGTAATAACAAGGTACATCATAAGTAAGAAACTAGAATAATTTATTCCGAAAAACCTTAAGCTCTCATGACCTATATAAAGTTCCATATACTTTACAGTGTATATTGAAACAGCGAATCCGAGTATTCCAAGAGCTATACTAAACAACGCTGATAAATGGTCAACAACAAAGATCAGCCTATTCAATCCTAGCGTTAACCCTTCAACTCTATACAGGATAATACTGTACGATAAAGGCTTATTAGTTAGGAAGACATTTAAACCTATCCATACCATCAGAAAAGACGCTATAGCTGAGAGAAGAGAAACAACAATGTTACACTTCCTACCTTTAAGGACAATGGATGAGATGAATGCTGTAATTAAGAGCGCTATAGGAGCAACAATAAGCTGCGACAGCATCTTCTAATACCTCAATAACCATGAATATTCTGTCTTGTAATTAAAAGTACTTCTTTAATATTTTTTATGTATTGTGACTTAATTAATATTAACATCAAGTATGCGCCACCTTTTTCTTCTTCTTAGACTTCTTATCAGCTTTAATTACGACTATTGGCGCTAGGAAATGCCTATAAGCTTTTATCAAGACTTTTACCCTATTGACTATACTATCTTTTCCCAATACTAATTCCCCCTTCTTGTTTCATGTATTTTTCCAAATTAACAATAAAGTCTCTTGTAAGAGTTGGTACTTCTTTCTCTAAGAAATATGTTTTCCTCTGCTTTTGCTTTAAAACACCCCTTAAGACCGCAACCCCATGTATTATTGCTTCAGGTTTAGGTGGGCATCCAGGAACATATACTGTTGGGGGCGGTCTTACTTTATAATACTTCTCTAGGATTCTGTAGAAAGCTTCTATCCCACCTATAACTGCGTATGAATCATACCATATTCCACCCCCGCAAGCGCAGGAGCCAACAGCTACTACAGCTTTGGGCTCGGGTACTGCAAAAAATGCTCTTATAGCTTTAGGTAACGTTTCTCTAGTTATAGGCCCAGTAAACACTATAACATCAGCATGTCTAGGCGATGCAACCAGCTTAATACCCAGCCTTTCAACATCATGGTACGGTGTAAATATGTTAAGAACCTCAATATCGCACCCATTACAGCCACCACTATTCAGATGGTAAACCCACAGACTTCTTCTAAACAGTTTAAGACTCAAACCTACCACCTCGCATACGAGATATACTTTGCTGAAACCTTACTCCTACATTCATCACAAAGTAGAAGTAATGGTCTTTGGTCCTTAGGCACATTTCTAGCTGTAAACAATATCTGCCTTACAGTAGCATAATATCTACCACACATTTCACACCTAGCCATTTTTAACTCCACCATCTGATACAGGTCTTTAGAGTTAAGGGAGGATAATTCAAATTCCCTGGAAAGCTTTATTGCCTCCGTAGGGCAAACATCCTGACATCTTCCGCAGAAAATACATCTACCAAGAAACAACATTATTCTCTTCACCCCTCTCTTAGCATCTACTTCAATGCTTAAGGCGTTAGGCGGACATACGCTTGCACATGCTCCACATCCAATACATTTCTCAGTATCTATGCTTGGTTTACCTCTAAAGCCTTCAGGAACTTCTATAGGTTCAAAGGGATATCTCTTAGTTACGACCCCTGTTTTTAGGGCTTCCTTGAATATTTCAATTCTCGAAGCCTTCATCTTGCCCTCCCACGGCTAATTTCTTTTAACCTTAAAGTACGCCTTGTACCTCTCTTAACATCTACTACAACCACGTGGTCTGTGCATGAAAAGCAAGGGTCTATGCTAGCTATTATAGCTGGAGCATCAGCCAGGTTTTCTCCTTTAAGCATGACTAAAGTTGAAGGAACATTATTGTAGGATGGTGCTCGAGGACGCCATCTATAAACTTTATTTTCTCTACCAGTTATCACTAGGTGTATGTTCTCACCTCTAGGAGCTTCCGTAAGCCCTAGGCCCTTCCTGTACTCTGGAACTTCAACATTTTCTGCCATTAAGTCTCCTTTGGGAATATTTTTTAGCAACTGTTTTAACATGCTTATCGATTCAAAAATTTCATCATACCTTACCAACACTCTAGAATATACATCACCAGCATCGTACACAGGCACTTTAAATTCTAACTCACCATAGGCAGCGTATGGGTGATACTTCCTAACATCAGTACTTATACCTGAAGCTCTAGCTACAGGTCCTACAACAGATAACTTTCTAGCTTCTTCACGACTCAGTAAACCTATTTCCTTAGTTCTAGACATTATTTCCTTAAGTTTCAGCATTTTACTCAGAATGTTCCTTAACTTATACTCAACATGGTCTAGGGTTTCTAAGGATAGCTTTATCTTTCCCTCATTTATATCCCTCCTAACACCACCTACTAAGTTCATTCCATAGTTTTTCCTATTTCCTGTAAGTATTTCCGCTAGGTCCATTATCTTCTCTCTAACAAGCCATGTCATCATGAAACCTGTGTCGAAACCTAAAAGATGGAAGAGCACACCAAACCATAGTAGATGGCTGTGTATTCTTTCGATTTCTAATAGAATACTTCTAATGTACTTTGCTCTTAAAGGAACATCTATATTTGCAGCGTACTCTACTGCTTGGCAGTAAGCCACATTATGAGTATATCCGCAAATACCACATATTCTCTCAGCAATGAAGGGTATTTGGTTTATAGTGAGTCTTTCTTCAGCAACCTTCTCTATACCTCTGTGAACATGGAATCCTTTATATTTAGCGTCAACTATTCTTTCACCTTCAACGTATAATTCAAAATATTCTGGTTCATGTAATGCAGGATGGTAAGGCCCAATGGGAACAATATATTCTTCTTCAGGCTTCGCCTTCGCCTTTACGGTCTCAGGCTTAAGTATTTTAAACCTTAACTCCTCTATACTAACGTCTTTTCTTAGAGGATATACTTTCTCAGGCCAATCATATGGTAATATGAGTCTTTCTAGGTTAGGATGGTTTTCAAAAACAATACCAAAGAAATCATGTGCTTCTCTTTCATGCCAATTAGCTCCAGGTATTATAGGGGTTATAGAGGGTATTTTAGGTACTGCAGGGTTTGCCTTCGTATGTACTATTATGGAAATTTTCTGTTCATCAAGTAGGAAAACATGGTATATGGCAAAGTATCCATTAATTAGTCTTTCATCGGATCCTACGGTTACGGAAAAATGTCCGCCAAGTTTCCAATGAAGAATACTGCATATATCTTTTACTTTGTCTGCTTTGACTTCTACGATATATGTGTCTTTATGAATTTTCTCTATTCTACCATACTTCCTCATTAGCTCTAGTACTTCATATATGGAAGTAGGCAATAACGATCACCACCAATAGTATTGGAATTAGGGTTTTCATGAACTTTAGTGCTTGATCTATTCTCAATCTTCCAAAATAAGTTTCTATGGTGACGAAAAGTATTGATACAAATATAAGAGAGACAATATAGGCTAATGATGAAATTATTGGCGGTAAGTTTCTAGGAAGTACCAAATCTATCAACATTGTAAATAACAATACTCTTTTAAGATACATTGAATACTTTAAAACACCTAAGCTTTTCCCACTATATTCTACAAGTATTCCATCAATTATTTCCGGTTCAGCCTCAGGTATATCGAAGGGAAGTTTGTATGATTCAATATAGGCTAGTATTGCAAATAGTACTATAGCCAAGATAGCTGAAATAGTGTATGGAGGCATTATAGGAAATAACTTTTCCAGCGTTAGAGAACCCTTTAATATTGCGAACGAAGCCAGTACTAACGCTATTAGTAGCTTAGACAAAGTCGCTATGCTTATTTCCCTATTAGCACCTATCGTTGCAAACACACTTCCTGAGGAAATGCTTCCAATAGCTATGAATATTGATGAAGATGCTATAAGATAAGTTAAAACTATAATGTCTCCGTAGAAACTTAGTGAAACCCTGGTAATCGAAGGTAATAATGCTAAAGCGAATATTATGTTAGCGAATACTATATATGGCGAAATAATGTATGGCAAAGAATATTCTTCTGTAACTATACTAGGCCTTCTAAAAAGCTTAAGCAAGTCATACCATGTTTGAAGTATTGGAGGACCCCTCCTACATTGAAGCCGAGCCTTAATTTTCCTTTCAATACCATCTATAATAGGGGTTATTAAGAGCAATCCTACAATATTAGTTAGGACCAGTAGTTGAGCAATCATATCATCTTACACCAAAAATAATAGTATTAAAAATGCAATTAAGGCAAATACTGTAAGCATAACTACAAAATTCTCCGTGCCCCTAGCAAGAACCTTCGCCGATAGTAAATACCTTTTAATGAAGTCTTCAACAAATACTTTATGTAAAAATTTTCCAGTAAGATACAGTTCTTTAAAACTTTCTTCAAATGGTTTAAAATAGGAGTCAGCAGGCATGTTCATTAAATATTTCCTAAATGAAACACCGCAGCTCCACACGCTAAACTCCTTGATTCTATGAGGCAGAAGAGCAGCAGTTATCGAGGAGATTAGCGTTAAAGAAACAGCAATTATTAATGGGGAATTTATTGAAACGAACCCTACTTTTAATAGAGCAATACCTGGTAATACTTTAACATAAGATAGAACATCTCCCAGCGGAAATAGTAGTTTAGATACAGGAGATATTATCGTTAATGGTAAAACAGGGTATATGCCTAAGGTAATGCATATTACTCCTAGGAATATCTGAGAAAACAACATTACTATAGGGACTTCCTTTACACCTTTAAGCTCTAGGGCTGAGGGCTTTGTAAATAACGTAGTAAAGTACTTTACAAATGAAGCAGCTGTTACAGCACTTATAAATAAAGCTATGACACCATATATTGTTAGGAGGGTAAATGAAGGTATCGTTGAAGAATATATTAGCCATTTACTTACGAAACCGTTGAACGGTGGAATACCGGATATTGAGAGAGAAGCAATTAGAGCTGAAATAGCTGTTACTGGCATAAGTCTCGCTAAGCCTCCTAAAACATTGAGGTTTCTTAAACCAGTTCTGTAAATAACGGAGCCGGCAGTTAGGAAGAGAAGAGACTTAAACATAGCATGGTTTAGAGCATGGTATAATGATGCTGCAAAAGCTGCTGAGGCCAAAATTGCATAGACTTCTCCTTTCATAGAGTAAAGAACCATCGATGCTCCTAATGCGAGAACTATGTACCCCATTTGCCCTACGCTATGAAATGCTAGAAGCCTCTTAGAATCTGTTTGCAGAATAGCATACATTGTACCTGTAAAGAGGGTAACTGTCCCTATGGTTGCAACAATATATCCCCAATATATTGTTGGTTTGAAGAAAAAGTAGAAGAGCCTAAAGAACATGTAAACAGCAGTTTTTATCATAACACCGCTAAGTAGTGCTGAAACATTACTTGGAGCTTCAGGATGCGCGTCTGGAAGCCATGTGTGAAACGGTACAAGACTTGCTTTAACGCTAAAACCAATAAAGAGCATAGCTAGTAGAGCATTAGCTAAAATAGGGTTTTCAGCTAAAAGTTTCTCAGTACATGTTTTTACAATATCGAAAGATGTTTCCATGCCCGAAAGAATAATTATAATTATCAGAGCAGAAACTATTATTGCTTCAGACCCCGCTTTTACCATGCAAAAATACTTGTAAGCAGCCTTCCTAGCAGCAATTTTTTCTTTTTCATAAGATACAAGAAACTGCGATGTAACGGTCATAAGCTCCCAGAAAATAATAAACCAGAAAACGTCATAAATAATGAGTACCAAATACATGAAGCATAGGAAAAAAGCGTAATTTAGACCATAGAAGCCTAAATGTTCCTTTTTAAAATACCTGTTAACGTAGCTAAATCCATAAATAGACGAGGCAAAACCTACAACACCTAGTATAAGGCAGAAGAAAGCTGAGAGGGAATCCATTTTAACATGCAATAAACTTAAATTTATAGGTAAACTTATTGGCGAAACTAACTTTACATAAACAGGAGCAAGGATTAAGCGTTCTTCAAAAACTTTATTGAAAAATAAAACATTTAGAGAAAAATAACATATTATTAGAGATGAAATAGTGGAAAAAAATGATGAAATGTAGTTTCCAAGCCTACCTTTAAATACGCTAGAAACTGTTCCCCCCAATAATAGTAGCGCTGCCGGAATCAACAGTTCCACTAAACTACCACCCTTCAGGAACTCCCTATTTCTCTACGAACATTATTTTATGACTTAGAAAATCTATTTTTGAAAGAGCATAGCTTACTTCCAAAGTGTTTCCAACAATGTCTTTAAGTATTATCTTACTGTTCTTTATTTCGAGTAAAGCTACATCATCCATTATTTTCTCTTCGCGCCCATTAACTACTAGTACAGCCTTAGACTCGCACATTCTATACACCAAGTTTAACTTATTTTGCATGTTTAGATATTTTACTGAATAACAGGGAAACGTCGTGCACTATAGTACTGTTTTCAGAAAGACCTGTTACACCGAGACCTTTCATTTCTACTTCTTGTAAAGCGGGGTCGAAGCGGACAATATGGTACGGTACGTTTCTCTCAGGGAATATTTTTAAATAGTTCTTTGCAGCTTCTAGGGTATTTGCGGCTTTATTTATTACTAAAATAGTCTTTTTTATCCCGAGTTCTTTAGCCATTTTTATTAACTTCTTTGATATTATTAGAGATTTTATTGTAGGTTCAGTTACGCATAGGAAAAGGTCAAATTTCTCAGCTAAACCCCTGCCGAAGACTTCCGCTCCTGCTTCAGCATCTACAATAATTACTTCTTTTCTTTTCAAGAATACGTGTCTTAAGAATGCTTTAGCTAAGGCTATCGCTGGGCATAAACACCCCTCCTTACTAACATCAATGCTTCCTATAACAACTAAGCTTAAATTCTCCTTAACTTTCACACCATACTTTTCAACTATATCATCAACTTTAGGCGTTAATGAAAAAAGAACACCCCATCCTTCACCAGGTTTTGCCCCGGTTCGCTCTTCAATAAGCTTTACGTTTTTAGTTAGTGGAGTTATTTTAAACGCCTTATCGATAGGTATTCCTAGGCTTTGGGCTAGGTTAGGTACGGAGTCTGTATCTAAAGCGAGAACTTTGTAGTTGTGGTTAGAAAAAATGTGTGAAAGTAGAGCAGCTATTGTTGTTTTACCTACACCTCCTTTCCCAGCCACCAATATTTTCATTACAGCATTAGCCTCAAGGTTTTATCTCCACATACTATATTTCTATGTTGGCCAGTGTAGTTTCTTTCTCTTCTCCATTATTACAGAGATTATTGTTTCAGCTGCTTTCTCAGGGTCAGGTTCTACATAGAACTTTCCACCAACAACGTCCTCGATGTCTTCTGTTAACAGTTTAGTTACCTTTAAGCTTCCTAGAACTGGCGGTATTGTTCCTAAATGTGTAAATACTCCTGTGGCTACGAAGTACGTTCCTATGCTAACAGCTTTCTCACTCATCCATTCTGGGGCAGAACCAGCAGCAGGTAAATCTGGTATGTCTACGTTTAGTGCTTCGGAAAGTGCTTTTAGTGCTAGTAATATTCTGGAACAGTCAACACAGCTACCCATGTGGAGGCATGGAGGTATTTTTAGCGCCTCGCAAATCTTCCTTAAACCTGGCCCAGCATACTTAGCTGCTTCAGGTGAAAGTAGTCCATGCATTCCGGCAGCTATTGCCCAGCATCCTGTTCCTACAACTAATATGTCGTTTTCAATTAGCTTCTTAGTTATTGTTACGTGGCTGTAGTTATGCTTAACTTTTGGATTCACACATCCAACTACTCCTACTATTCCCTTTATTGTTCCATCTTTTAGAGCATTTATTAGTGGATCCAGTGTACCGCCTAGTGCTTCTAAAATAGCTTCTAAGCTGAAGCCGGCCATTAACTCCATCTTATACTTTGGTATATGAACTCTTTCCTTAGATCTGTTAGGGTAGTTTTCTATTGCAACTTTGACTATTTTCTTAGCTATTTCTTCTGCCTTTTCTGGTTCAAATTCAATGTGTAAGGCGCCGGGTATGTGCATTTTAGGTTCTGTTGTTATTAGTTTAGTATGGTAGCATCCGGCGACATCTGCGAGAGCTGGCATTACACATTGATAATCAACTATCATTGCCTCAACGGCTCCAGTTGTTATAGCTAACTCCTGCATTAACATGTTGCCTGCGATCGGTATACCTAGTCTCATAAGTACTTCGTTTCCAGTACAGCACATACCTGCAACGTTTACTCCTTCGGCGCCGAACTTTCTAGCATATTCCTGCATTTCATCCGATAAAGCTGCTTCAACTATTTTCATAGATAGTACTGGGTTGTGTCCGTGAACTATAATGTTAACCATGTTCTCCTTTAATACTCCCAGGTTAGCTACGGCCTTTATAGGTTTAGGTGTGCCGAATAGTATATCGCTAAGTAGTGTAGCCATCATTGAGCCGCTCCAGCCATCAGCAAGAGCTGTTCTTACGCCGTGTAGAAGTAAGCTCACGGGGTCTGCATCGACACCTACGTGAGTTCTATGCATACACTCACAAATTTCTCTATCTATGTTTCTAGGCATTACCCCTGCTTTCTCCCAAACTTTCATTCTCTTCTTAGGTGCTAGCGCTTTAACAAGGCTTAGTGGTTCCTCATCTTGTTTGCCGAACTCTCTTTCAAGTACTTCTACAAGGTCTTTAGCTATTTCTAAATCCGATCTCTCCTTAACAGGTATACCTAAAGCCTGCGCTACTGTTCTTAGTTTTTCAGAGTCCGTAATTTTGTATGCTGGTGCTTTACCCTCAACAACAAGCCTTAAAACTCTATTAATATCTCTAGCATGGTCACTGTGGGCTGCAGCACCTGCAGCTATCATTCTTAAAATGTTTCTAGCGACGATAGTGTCTGCGGTTGCACCACATGTACCTCTAGTTGGGCCGTATCCAAACGGGTCTATGCGGCATGGTCCCATATTGCAGTTCCTACAGCAAACACCTAGTAATCCGAAACCACATTGTGGCTGCTGTTCAAGCCACCTATGCCATGCTAGCTTGATACCTTCCTCTTCGGCTTTCTCTATTAACTCGCTTACTCCAGGTGTTATTGAAACCTGTTTTGCGGGTAGTTTTAACCTTAAATACTCATATCTTTTGGACATAAAAATTTCACCTCCAGGAAACTGGGGAGTACTTAGCGTAGATATCTAAGGGTTTAGGTACGGGAACTGCCTTAGCTGGAATAACGGGTTTCACATATACTATTCCTGGAACAGCCATTCCGCTAATCATTTGCTTTGCTTTTTCCACAGCAACTTCCTCTAGAAGTTCTTCAAGTCTACCATATTTCAACGCGCCTGTAGGGCATGCTTCAACACAAGCAGGAAGTTTTCCAGCTCTAACTCGGTCAATGCAGAAATCGCATTTCACTATGGTTTTAGTTTCGATATTGTATCTTGGATGTCCAAATGGGCATGCTAAAGTACACATTAGACAGCCAATACATTTCTCAGGGGTTAAAATAACAAATCCCTCATCGGTTCTACTTAGAGCCTTTGTTGGACAAACATTAATGCATGGTGCGTCTTTGCAGTGCTGGCATCTCATAGGGACGTTGAACATATCTGCAACAAGCACTCTGATCCTTGGTTTAGGTAGAGGTTTCTCCATGGGGGCTTTATATATTTCCTTGCTTAGTGAATGCTCTACAGCACAAGCTATTTCACAACTCCTACATCCCATGCATTTCTCGGGATCTATAAATATTACATTCTTTTCCAGTTCTTCAGGAGGTATTTTGGGCTTAGCAGCCGCAGCCACTATAGAATAACACCTCTACTAGTACTACTTATCAAATAATAATTTTATGCTCTTTATTAAATAAACTACCCGAATTCGAAATATGAAATTCGAAAGTTATTATCGTGTTCTATATTCGAGTCCAGGAATTATCCTAGCTTAAACCTCATAATACCTTTCTCACTATACAGGTTTTCAGAAACTATATCCCTTACCTCCTTATACATTCTAAGAATTCTCCTAGCTTCATCAGTAAGTACAGTAACACCTTTTTCTCTACCTCCCTTCTTAGATATTAGAAGCTTAATTCCAAGATCTTTTTCTATCTTCTTTATTTTCTCAACATAAGTTGATGGAGGGAAACCCATTATAAAACATGCTGCTCTAAGAGAATTAACATGCGAAATAACCTCTAATAAGCTGAGTATTTCGGAAGGTATTTCTTTACCATCAGGTGTAAGAAGTGAAATTTCAATTTTAGGTATTAGTTCAAACCTTCTACATCTAATAGGGCATTCCGAGTATATTAAGCTTCGAAGTACATCAGAGGTTACGTTTTCTACTTTAACGTAGGAAGATTGTAAAGGACACTTACTAACCCTACCATAGGGGTCAATAAATAGTTTCCTACACTCACCAGTTAAAGGCTTAGCTAGGATCGTTATAGGGTAGTTTCCTATAAACGCCATGGATGCCGTGTATCCATAGAGTGTACCGTAGCTAAAACCTACACTGTACCCCTTCTTTGCAAAAACAGGCTTAATATCTAACGTTAATGTCGCTGAGTAAGGTATTTCACCTATCCTTATTCTTAACCCGTACTCCTTGCCTTTACTAACAAGAGATAGAATGTTTTCCATGTTTATACTATGTGAACCTACTGCAATGTATAGTGCTAAGTTAGTGAAGCCTTGACTTAGAATAACCTTTAAATTACCCTCATTAACTTTAAAATCTTCGGGAGTTGTAGTTACCATAACTAACTCATCTATATTTTCTAATATCCTCCTATCCCGCATCCTACCTATGGAACTCATTGGCATAAAAAGATAGATTCTCTTCGACACCTTACTAATAACCGATATTATATCAAGTATTTTAGGATTGCATAGAGGATTAGGACATAGAATAACTGCCTCGTTGAATATAAAATCCCTTATTTTTGAAACTACATTGCTAACAGCGGTTACGGGTAAAGCAAAACCTCCTGAGCTGCTTCTCCTCCATAAACACCCATAACAATTTCCATCGCATGAATCTACAACTCGTACTATTAGTGTTTTCCATATCATAATACCTCATCCTACTTTTATTCAAAGTAAACTTCAAAACCGCAGAATGAGTACCCTAAACCCCAGCAATATTTTTCCTTAGTAATGTTTCTACCTATGAGAGCTTCTAAAGCACCCTGAATAACGCCTGCCTCAAAATCACACATAGGCATGCCAATATTCGGTATACCGTAACAGCTCATACACTCGTATATGTGAACCTTCATATTGTTAAAAGACTCATTAATAATATCTAATAAACCTATTCTTTGATTAATAAATACTTGAGGTAAATCATCTATACTCCTTATTAACCCTTTCTCAGCTAAGTGTCTACCTAGATTGTATCCTGATGCTCTTAAGGTTATTGTTTTTAAAGATTTACTATAGTTAAGCATACCGTAAATTATCATTCTATGCGTTTTAATGTACTTTGAATCATTTTTATCTATTCTAGAAAAGAATGGTCTAACAGTGTTTCCCATAATATATGCTTGGAGCTTCTTTGGCCTATCCTCTCTTTTACTATCTCCTCTCATTTCACGAAAAGCTATAATTCTCCACCGCTTAATAGCCTCAAAGGGTTCAGTAACTTCAACTATTTTTGCCAAAAATATTCACCAGTTAGAGTTTTAGTTTTCCGTTCTTTTAATGCTTATTCCTAGTGATTACTGTGAACTTCTCATTATCTTTTCTTCCTTAATGCTTTCATTTTCAATGTGAACTGTAAAGTTAGTATTTTCTCGGTTTCCATAAACTTAGCAGCTATAGCGACCATTATGAATGTGAAAGCTATTGTCCAGATAAGTGAGGCATATGCTATCCATGGAACTCCTTCTAATAATGCTTTGAAAACTAGTATTGGAGATATGAATGGTGATAATGCTACTAATGCTACTTGACCTGCTAAAGTAAACTTGCTTAGATCCATGAACATAAGCATCATTCCAGGTATGAAAATAATAAATGATAAAGAACCTATGTATGTTTGTGCTGTTCTAACATCTGGAGCTATAGACCCTAATAGAAGCCCTAACGAACCAACAGCTATTAGCGTGAAAAACACAGCTACAACTGTAAGTACTATTGTTTGCAGGTCAAATAGTGTTAATATCGGTGAAGCTTCAAACGGGGATTTCTCTCCTACTTCTGGCAACTCTTCAAAGGCTGCTATAGGTGCTGTTATGTAAAACATAAAGCCAACTAAGAAGCTCAATGTAGCTATGAGTACGAGAATTATTACGCCAATTAGTTTACCAAGCAATATCTTAAACCGCGATATTGGAAGTGTAAGTAACACTTCTAGCGTTCTTTCCTCATTTTCTACAGCTATCATGGAAGATGAAATACCTATTGTTGTTGTAACAATAACTAGGGGAGCTACAATAATACCTGCGCTAAAGAACCCAAGCATTGCCATAAACGTTTCAGGTACTTCTTTACCACTAATGTACATGTGAGATTTTGAAACCACAGGGTTAAGTATGAAATCCGGGTCTATGCCGCCAGCTACTTCCCTTACAAGAACCTTGCTTAAATACGTGTTTATCTCATTAATTAGCCCTGAAACTTTTCCTAGAACAGCATATCCTCCCATACTTAACCCTTTAATGGAAGTATATGTAAGTATCTTTGCTTTTAACCCGTTACTTAAATTGTATGAGAAACCTTCAGGAAACTCTATAATAACATCAATTTCTTCTTTAGACAAAATCTCCTCGGTATTAGTTTGCTCAAAAACTTTAACATCGAATCCTTTCTCCCTAATATACTCTATAGCCATTTCAGAGTATTTGCCTAGGTCATTATTTACAACATATATTGTACGCTTCTCTAAAGCCTCCTTAAAAGTTGCCGCCATAGCAAATCTCATAACACCTCCCATAATTATGAACATTAATAGCGGGGCTATAATTAACGATAAAAGCATTTTCCTATCTCTTAAAGTATTTTTCAATTCTTTAATTACAAGCTCCTTTATCATTACTTAAGCAACACCTCTAATGGCTTTTATAAAGACTTCTTCAAGATTTTTTACCCCATACTTTTCTAGTAATTCCTTTGCAGTCCCCATGTCCACTATTCTACCTTTATTTATTAGGGCAACTCTATCGCAAAGATACTCAACCTCCAACATATTATGGCTCGAAAGAATCACTGTAACCCCATACTCTTTAGCATATTTCCTAATAGTATTTCTAACATATAGAGCATGTGCTACATCGAGGCCTGATGTTGGTTCATCAAGTATTGCTAGTTTAGGCTTAATCATCAAAGTACGAGCTACTAAAAGTCTTCTCTTCATACCTTTACTATAGGTCCTAACTTGCCTATCTATAGCATCACCTAAGCCAGAAATCTTAATACCCTCCTCAACAACACTACTTGGCATACGGTATATTTTAGCCATAAATTCTAAGTACTCTCTACCTGTCAGAAATCTATAAGCACCCGCTTCCTCAGGTAAATAACTTATGAGTTTTCTAACCTCCTCAGCTTCCTTTACAACATCATAGCCGAAAACTCTGACGGTGCCTGAAGAGGGCTTAAGTAGTGTTGCTATGATTCTCAAGGTTGTTGTTTTACCAGCACCATTAGGTCCTACTAGACCAAAAATCTCTCCTTCACGAACGTTAAACGATAAATTATCTAACGCTTTAACCTTACCGTAAAACTTAACAAGATCAATTATTTCTACGGCAAAAACCATGTACTATTCCCTGCCCAATATTCTAAGCCTTTTTGTTCAGGTTAAACCACGTGTCACCTAATATTTTTTACTTAAAATAGTATAACTATTTTAAATCTAATGTATAAACATTGTTAAATCTTAATAAAGAAGCGGTTATCAGTAAGTTCTCTGCTTATTCTATTCCGAGGTCAAAGCAAAAGGTTTAAAATACCTTATTGACATTAAGCATCATGAACATTTGGGAGAACAATGAAATATTTAGATGTAAGAAAATTAAAAGTCACATTATTTCAAACTACTATACTGTTATTCATCACGTATCTAATCCTAGCTAAGCTCTATCCTATGGCTACATTGTTAGCTACGTTATTTTTACTGATTAATAATGCTTTCCTTCCATTCTTTTCTAAGATATCTGCTGAAAACATTTTTGAAAACGAAACTAGACGAAAAATATATAATGCAACCGAAAGCAGATCCATCATTAGCCTAAATGATCTTAGAAAAACACTTAAAATGCCACGGGCAACGCTGGAGTGGCATCTTTTCGTACTAGAAAGAGCCGGATACGTTTCAACAATAAAGTTTCTGAATAAACGCTACGTGTATAGGAACGTAAATGAGGAGAAAGCAATTTTATATTTGCTAAGATGCAGTAAGAAAATAAAGCCAATGATTGAAAGTTTAGCATTAAACGGTAAAGTTCGAATTCCAGAAATTCTCATAGATTTAAACGTATCTTTTGAAAACATACGTGACTTAGTAGTTAAACTAAGCAGAATGAACCTAATATATTATGAGCTTAGAAGAGACGGTGTAATATACGTTACTGACAGAGGTAGGTTATGGTTCAAGAAAGTACTTGACACAGGTTTCCTAGACTAAAACTCTAATAAATTTCTCAAACTTTCTTTTATATATTAAGTAAAGTATAATGCTTCTCAAGTATATGTCAAAGAACATACCGATCCACATCCCTATGGCTCCTAACCCATAGTAATTACCTAAAAACCATCCTAAACCAAGTCTCATAAAAATATTTGAAAAAATGCCTACGGTAACGGGTAATATAGTATTCCCAGCCCCATGGAAAGCACCGGCTAAGGCAAAGACTAGGCCAAGACCAGGTTCACTTGTGCCTGCAAGTATAAGATATATTGTTGAGAGGTTGCATACAGTTTCGTTTTCTATGAAGAACTTAGGTACATACCGCGAAATACCTACTAAAGAGAAACCCGTAACCGACATGAACAGTAGTGATAATTTAGCTGCCGTATTAGCCACCTCTTTCGCTTTAGGAATATTCCCGGCACCAATCTCATGGCCTACAAGGGTTGCTGTAGCTACACGGAAAGCAATACCGGGCATGAATACTAAGCTTTCTATTCTAAGCCCTATTTGGTGTGCTGCTAATGATATGCTTCCGAAGCGAGCTATCATTGAAATATAGGTTACCATTAAAATGCTCATTAAAACCCTTTCTACGGAGAGAGGTAGTCCTAAGTATAGTATTTTCTTAAGAGTATCGCTGCTTAGCATTTTTACTTTAGGTAGTATAACAAGTCTTCCACTCGCAGCTAATAGTGAGTAAAGAAGCAATGTAAAGTAAAATGATATACTAGATGCTAATCCAGCACCGAAAACCCCCATTTTCGGAGCGCCAAGGAGCCCGAAGATTAGGATAGGATCAAGAACAATATTAAAGATATTTCCTAAAACACCAACAGCCATGGGTGTTTTAGTGTCTTTCGCCCCTCTAAGAGCAGCTCCTATGGTGAAGAAAAGGTACATTGCAGGTAACCCTAAAAACCTGGCCAGCAAATACTGCGTACCTTTTATAGAAACTTCAGGGTCAACAACGATAACTTTAATGAACTGCTCAGCTACAGAAGCACCTAAAAATGTTATAGGCAAACTTATAAGCAGGGCCAAGACTAAAGCTTCTCCATAAATTTCTTCAGCTAGTTTCCTCTTGCCTGCCCCTAAACTCTGAGCTATAAGCACCATAACACCTGTTGTAAGCATAAATCCGGGAACCCAGAAAAGCCATGCAGCATAGCCTCCACCACTTAAACCGGCAACATCTGGGACACCTAATTTAGCAACAAAGAATGTATCAACTAAAGTATACAAACTAGTCATAAGATATTCTACGATAACAGGGAAAGCGAGACCATATATTCTCTTAACTAGGTCTAAAGGGAAAACCCTTTTAATGCGCATTGTTAAGAACCATGCTGTCTTCCGCTTTAAACTTTTCCAAAGACACTATTCTGGTAAAGAAGAGAAAACGTTATTATCTATAAGCTTTCCTAACATATTCTTATTTGGAAGAGGTGC
>Ga0190313_1000208_pt1 | contig 37500 bp, 29 predicted proteins | sample 4870071011_MG_FD_169989 | JGI IMG/M metagenome (GOLD analysis project Ga0190313, IMG submission 169989) | Hydrothermal vent sediment bacterial communities from Southern Trench, Guaymas Basin, Mexico - 4870-07-10-11_MG | ecosystem: Environmental > Aquatic > Marine > Hydrothermal vents > Sediment ... | reverse complement strand
GATCTCGCTCGCGGGAGTGATAGGATAACCGGCGAAAAAATCACAACCAGCAAGAATAGCACCAACACCAGCAGCAACATCCCCCATCAAAAAACAAACACCACCAGACTCTATTTTCATTCTACTCCACCTCCACAGCAAAATCAGGACAGTGTATCTCGCAGAGTTTACACTTTATACAGTCCTGCGTCCTTACAGGCTCTGGTATTAGGTATCCATACTTATTGACGGTTCTCTTTGGTTCAAAAACGTTCTTTGGGCAGACGTTAACACATATCTCACAGCCTTTACAGAGATCAACAATTATTCGAACTTGCGCCAAGAAGTATCACCTCCAAGTAACGTCAACCTCATCAACTCTCCAATTTTGTTTTATCCTTGATCTTTCAAGAGGTGTTTCAAGACCACTTCTGTACATTTTCAGGCCAGTCCAAGCTATCATGATACCATTATCCATACAGGCCTCATCAGGAGGAACGTAAAACTTTATGCCTCTCTCCTTCGCCATCAGGGCCATCATTTCTCTTAGCCTCCTATTCATAGCAACTCCGCCAGCAAGACTCACTTCATCTTTATCTAAGTATGCCACAGCTCTCTCTGTAACCTCAACTAATGCCGAGAATGCTGTTTCTTGAAATGAGTACGCAACGTTCTCAGGGCTTTCTCCAGACTTGTATAGAGTTATAGCTGCAGTGAGCAATCCAGAAAATGAAACATCCATCCCCCTAACTATATAGGGAAGCGGTATGTACTTTCTTCCCCTCATGGCTAGCTTTTCAATTACAGGTCCTCCAGGAAAGGCGTATCCCATTTCCCTAGCAAGCTTATCTAAGGCGTTCCCAATGCCTATGTCAACAGTTTCTCCAAAGACCCTATACTTTCTGTTCATGTATGATATAACTTGAGTATTACCTCCAGAGACATAAAGATACACGGGATCCTTCACATCCCGATAGTAGAGGTCTAGAACCTCTATGTGTGCTACTGCGTGATTCACTCCAACAAGCGGAACATCAAGTGCTTGAGCAAGTGTCCTAGCAGCTGTTGCTACAGTTCTCAAACAGGGCCCTAGTCCAGGACCCTGTGAAAAGGCCACAATGTCTATATCGTCGTACGATATCCCAGATACTTTTAGGGCCTCCTTTAGAGCACTGATAAAATGTTGAGCATGATGGTTAGCAGCTTCTCTAGGATGAATCCCACCCCTAACAGGTTTGTAAACCCTTTTAACGTTGGCTAGGACCTCCCTCTTGCTAGTAACTATTCCTATACCTAACGTGTGTGCCGTTCCCTCTATGCCTATAGCAATCATTATTTACACCTTCTTCTTGGGCTTCCCAAAAAGAGAGGGTAAGTATATCCTGTAATCACCTTTTTTCATTCTAAGGACTATAGGATGTCCTTTCATAAGCCTATCAACGTCAATGAGATATCTTCCAGGCTCCTCTACAACTATTGTTTCAACGCCCTCTATTTTTATCTCTTTATCAGGCCCCCTAATTGTTATACTTACTTTTTCTCCTTCACCCCTCTCTGGCTCTAACTTAACCTCTTTTATTTGAGTGCTAACGCTAGTTTTCTCCTCCAGAGACTCCGGACCTATGTACACGAACATCTTTCCTCCACATGCTTCACATCCCTTAAGAACTCTTGGATCATTATCTTCATACACCTTTCCACAGTTTAGGCATTTATACGGCATTTCAAACACCTGCTAATAAAATCTAGGTTAGGAGGAATTATTTAAGGTGTTCTAACAACTTTCTCGAGGGCTAGGGCTGCCTTTCAGATAAGTCCTATGGGAATTCCTTCTCCTCTTATATCACAGTAACCAACGCGAATGCCGTTCATTAGGATTTCAACAGCCCCTGCCACTCCTAGCCTTGATGGGTAGGGAACTACGTTAATATCTAATCCCTTAAGACTAGCCGTTTGAAAACCATCCTCTATGTCTACGCTTGAGGTCCAGAGGTGCCATATAAATCTCCTGTGATCGAGAGCATCTTGAATCCCTAAGCCGTATTTATATATGTTTGAAAATATTTCTGAGTGAAGCTGTGGTCTATAATGTCCTCCAGAAAGGCCAAGCGCCATAACTCTGTTATCATCCTCTATTATCATTGCAGATAATGTATGTAACGGTCTTTTTCTCGGTTTTAGGACGTTAACATGACCCCTATTTAGAGAAAATGACGAGGCTCTAGCATTCAACGTTATGCCGTAGGTAGGCTCTGTAACCCTTGACCCAAAGGGATAAAATAATGACTGAACTGCTGATATCACGTTGCCATCATCATCTGCTATAGCAAAGTATGTTGTATCGCCTCCATTTATATGATTACTAAGCGATTTACTGTTCTCAGAAAGTGTCTTCTCAAGAAACTCATCACTTAAGAGCTCCTTAACGCTCACACGCATGTCCCTAGGATCTGATATGTACTGATCCCTTATCCAATATGCTGCCCTAAATGCCCTTAATGACTCCTTTATCCTCTTAGCCGAGAGCGATCCTCCAAGGTTAGCACTCTCTAGCATCTTTATTACTTGCAATGTTGTTACTCCTTGAGTGTTTGGAGGCATTTCAAAAACTGTAGTGTTCTCAAGAGAGAGCTTTATAGGATCATCAAAAAATGCATGATACTCTTTCATATCATTAATGTCTAGAACTCCCCCCAGGGATTGTACGTACTCACATATTTTCTCAGCAATATCCCCCTCATAAAACGCCCTAGGATCCTCTCTCAAAACCTCAAGGGCCTTTATCATCCCCTTAAACTTTACAACTTCTGCGGGGCTTATTTTAGTAAGCTGAGAGTAATATGTTCTATAGGATCCCTCATCCCTTGTAAGCTCCTCCTTAATGTTAAGCAGAGTTTTTGCTAAACTAATTCCCATAGGAAATCCTCTTTTAAGCCTATCAATAACCTCTCTGACAACAATGCTCCACTCCATAGTGCCAAAGTTCTCTAAGAGAAGATATAAGGCGTCAATCATTCCAGGAACTACTATTGAAAGAGGGCCTGTTGAGGGCATTTTCATGAATCCTCTTTCGATCATGAGGTCTACGCTAAGCTCTTTGGGGGCATACCCAGAACCATTTATAAAATGGACCCTTCCATCAGACGTTCTAAAGAGAGCAAAGAAGTCTCCTCCTAAACCACCAAGGTGTGGGATCGTTATAGCAAGCGCTAGGGAAGTTGCTACAGAAGCATCAGCAAAGTTTCCACCTTGTTCTAAAATTTTAGTTCCTATGTAAGATGCTATTGGAGTTTCTGCTGAAATAACTGCATGGGGAGACATAAAGGGTGACTTAAACAAGCTATCACCTTCTTATGCTCTTAAGCTTTTTTCCGATGTACGCTATATATGCCAAAAGAGCCTCAAGTTGTATCCTCTCATTTGAGCCCTCTATCAGCCTAAACTCCACTTCTCCAATTCTGTCTATGAGCTCTACCTTTAGATCATCTGATATGTTAAGATCTCTTACAGCCTTATGTAGCTGCTTTACAACGTCCTCTCCGGAAAGTCCGTACTCTATTAATATGTCGTAGAGCTTCTTTCTGGCATCCTCAAATCTCCCATCAAGTGCCAACTGTATGAGCTCTTTTACCTCTTCAGGTCTTGCAGTAGCACTTACACGATATACTAAGTCTGCTGTTATGTTTTTGTTAAGTATAGATGCTGCCTGCAGTATGTTTATCGCCTTTCTTAGGTCTCCTTCTGCAATATAATAAAGAGCATCAATGGCATCGTCCTTTATACTTAAGCCCTCGTTCTCAGCGATCCTCATGATGATCTTCTTTACCTCCTCTTTTCCAAGGGGTCTAAATCTGAAGACAGCACAACGAGACTGTATTGGCTCTATAATCCTAGATGAGTAGTTACAGCTAAGTATGAATCTACATGTTGCAGTGAACATCTCCATTATACGCCTGAGTGCTGCCTGAGCGTCTTGGGTTAGATGATCAGCTTCATCTAGGAATATAATCTTAAATGGAGCGTCGCCTGTAGGAAGTGTTCTTGCAAATTCCTTAACCATAGATCTTATTACATCAATACCACGGGCGTCAGAGGCATTTAACTCAAGGAAGTTCTCCCTCCACTTGTCTCCATATAACTCTCTAGCAAGTGCTATTGCCGCTGAAGTCTTACCTGTCCCAGGAGGGCCTGCAAAGAGCAAATGTGGCATGTTCTTTGCTTTTACATATCCTTTAAGAGCATTTACTATATCTATATGTCCAACCATTTCGTCAAGATTTTTAGGCCTGTACTTTTCCACCCAGACTTCAATTTGTACCATTTACAATCCCTCCGCACAATTAGCGTGAGACTATATATTAACACTACTCATAATGTGTGATGTCCTTTTTTAGTGTTTTTGTCCCTCTAAAGCCTCCTCAGAAATAAAAAATCGATTATACAACCTCTTCATTCTATTATCCTAATTATAGTCTCTATGGTATTCCCTTTCCTTCTAATCTCTGAGATAACATCTGAAGGTCCTATGAGCATTACTCTAGATATCTTTTTCTTTAAGATCTTAGCAAAAATTCCATACTTCTTTTGTTCCTCGGGATAAAATGCCATCTCAATTCCTTTGAACTTATCAATATCCACCTTCTCCATAGCCTTCTTAATAAGAGTTAGCTGCTCTTCTGGGGTAAGCCCCTCCTCTAGAAGGAGTACCTTACCCTCTAGAATTTTGTCAATTATATAGTCAAGCTTATTATTGCCGAGAGAGTGAAGAAGTTCCCTTGAGACAATCTGAAGCACTATCTCGCCCATATATGGTCACCTGAAATACTTCACTATAGCTTTATAAAGCTCCTCCAAGTTGTCGCCTCTTAACGCACTTATTGGTATTACAACGTGCTGAGGGAAGGCAGATATGATCTTTCCGGGGGTGGCCTCTGGAAGATCTATCTTATTCGCTGCTATTATTGTAGGTATCCTCCTGGCCTCAAGATTACCTAGAATTGTTATGTTTACCTGTGTGTATGGATCCTGAGTTGAGTCCATAACCACTATGACACCATCTACTTCATCAAGCCACTTTATGGCCTCGATAACTCCCTCAGTAGCCTCTTTTGCCCTTTTTTTAGCGTCCTCTTCACTGAGCCCATACTTCATAAACTCCTTATAGTCTATTTTTGTAGCTATTCCTGGTGTGTCTGCTATGTCAAGGTATATTTTCTTGTTCTTATAATGAAGGACAAGATTTCTCTTCGTAGTAACCCTCCTAGTCTCATGTGGGATGTCAGATACTGGCCCAACTTCCTCACCTACAAGATCTCTAGCTATGGCATTAGCTAAAGTCGTTTTTCCTGCATTTGGAGGGCCATATATTCCAATCCTAATATGGGGCCTACCAAAGAGCCAAAGTAATTTCCTAAGTATCCATGACCTTCTCTTAGCCATCTCAAGACCTCCCAGAGTGATGATACTAATCTTTAGAGAGTATAAAATTATTAATGTGCTTATGTCTCTTTAAGTTCATCTTGTAGGAGTCATTATTAGTAGAGCACTAAGAATAAACGTACAAGTTCTGGACTAAAAATAGCAGAAGAATTTATGAGGAGGTTGGCGCCGGGGCTGGGATTTGAACCCAGGCGGGCGTGAGCCCACCGGCTCTCAAGGCCGGCGCCTTGGTCCGGGCTCGGCCACCCCGGCACAATATCTCACTATTAAATTAGGTAAAAGACTACAAATTTAAAGTTTAGCACAGTAGTATGGGAAGTCAGAATGTAAATTAGAAAAAGATTAGCGCTCAATCATGCGCATCTCAACTTCAACTTCTGTTGGAAACTCTGTCTTCATTATATCCCTCAATATCTCAGGTGTCGTAAGTTCTATGTAGAGAACACGCTTGTGAATTCTCATTTCCCAGTGATCTATAGTCTCCGTACCACGTCCATCTGGAGATCTCCTTATAGGAATTATAAGTCTTCTTGTTGGGAGGGGTATTGGTCCCCTTACTCTAACTCCCTTGTCCAATGCCTTTTGCCTTAGCTCCTCTGCTATTTTTGTTAGTATCCTGTGATCTCTGCTTATAAGTGTAATCTTTACTTCCCTAATGCCCCTTCTTGGATGCTGGGGGGCTCTAGTAGTACGTGCAGGCATGACTATCACCAGCATATTTGTTCGTAAGTGTGTTTTAAGGCAATAGGTATTATCCTAAAAAATAAAAATAAAATATTTTAGTGAAGGAGAAGGTTACTGCTTGGGCACGACATCAAGCACTATTCCAGCCCCTATAGTTCTTCCCATGTCACGTATAGCGAACCTTCCAAGTGGTGGGAACTCCTGAACCTTCTCAATCACTAGTGGCTTGGTTGGCACTAGCTTAACGACTGCAATATCTCCAGTCTTAAGGAAGCTTGGGTTCTTCTCTACAGTCTGTCCAGTCCTTGGATCCTTCTTTTCCATTAGCTCCTCAAACCTACAGGCTACCTGAGCCGTGTGCGCATGAATTACTGGTGTATATCCAACGCCTATTGCTGTTGGGTGGTTAATGACAACTATCTGTGCAACGAACTCTTTAGCAACTGTTGGTGGGTTGTCTACATGACCAGCAACGTCTCCACGGCGTAGATCCTTCTTAGATACTCCACGCACGTTGAATCCGATGTTGTCACCTGGCTCTGCAACCTCTATGGGCTCGTGGTGCATCTCTATGGACTTGACCTCTCCGCTTACACCGGGTGGCATGAATACTACCTTGTCACCTACCTTAAGGACACCTGTTTCGACACGTCCTACGGGCACTGTACCAACACCCTGAATTGAGTACACGTCCTGTATGGGTATTCTAAGTGGCTTGTCCGTAGGCTTTGGAGGAATCTCTAGAAGGTCAAATGCCTCAAGAAGCGTTGGACCATCATACCATGGCATGTTGTTACTCTTCTTTGCAACGTTGTCTCCCTTGTATGCAGATGTTGGAATTATTGCCTTTATCTGCTCTGGCTTATAGCCCACCATCTTAAGGAGCTTTACTACCTCCTCTTTTACCTGCTCAAAGCGCTCCTTACTGTACTCTGGGTGTGTAGCATCCATCTTGTTTATAGTGACAATTATCTGGTTTATTCCAAGTATTCTTGCAAGATAGGCATGCTCCTTTGTCTGCTCCATGACTCCCTCGGGGGCTGATACTACAAGAACAGCTGCGTCTGCCTGACTCGCACCTGTAATCATGTTCTTAACGAAGTCTCTGTGTCCTGGAGCATCTATGATTGTAATCATGTACTTTTGGGTATCGAATCTTCTGTGAGCTACGTCTATCGTAAGTCCACGCTCACGCTCCTCCTTTAGCTTGTCCATTACGAATGCAAACTCGAAGGTTTCCTTGCCCTTAGCTCTAGCCTCCTCCTTAAGCTTCTCTATAGTCCTCTCGTCAATGGCTCCAGTCTCATACAGTAATCTTCCTATAGTGGTTGACTTACCATGGTCTACGTGCCCTATGAATACTACATTCAAGTGTGGCTTCTCCTTTGGCATAGTTTACACCTCTCCTGTTCTTCGAGTGCTAATTTTAATGACCTAGGAAATAAAATATAACATAGGTTTAAAAGGATATTGCATGAGATAAGTTCTCAGACGTTTGTAAAAAAATAAATAAAACACAAGAGATCACTCCTTAAAGTCATCTGCTGTAGGTGGCTCCAGTGGCAGACCCTTACGCTCTCTGATCTTCTGTATTATTTGCATCTGTAGTGAGTCAGGCACCTTCTCGAATCCCATGAACTCTAGGTTCCAAATGGCCCTGCCCTGTGTTGCACTTCTTATAGCATTTGCGAACCCAAACATCTCAGCTACAGGGGCCTTAGCTACTATTCTCATTGTAGCCTCATCAACCATCTCTGTTGATATTATGGATCCCCTTCTCTGTTGTATCTCTCTCATTGCTGCTCCCATGTAGTCCATAGGAACGTCTAGTGTAACCTTAAACATTGGCTCAAACATCACAGCGTTTGCTTGGAGCATTGCTCCATATATAGCATTCTTTACTGCAGGTATTACCTGAGCAGGTCCTCTGTGTATTGCATCTTCGTGAAGCTTTGCATCTACAAGCTTCACCTTAACCTTCATCACAGGCTCTTTAGCGAGAGGTCCCTCATCCATTGCCGCCCTAAAGCCATCTAGAATTAATTCCATAGTCTCGTTTAAGTACTGTATACCAACCGTGACGTCTAGGAACATATTGCCTTTATACACCTCTACAACGGACTTTCCAAGGTTCCAGTCCCATCCGAACTTGTTTAGAATCTCTGCCATCTTCACTGAGTCCTTGACCTTTCCAGTAGGTATTGTTCCATCCCTTATTGCGTTGTATATCTCGTCCTCAAGGGGCTCAACGACTATATAGAACCTGTTGTGCCTGTTTGGAGATTTACCTTCAAATGGTCCTCCAGTTCCAAGAACAGACTCTCTATAGACTACTATTGGTTGTGAAGTCTTAACAGGTACCTTATACTCGTTCTCAATCTTATAGACTGTGACCTCTAAGTGTAGCTCTCCCATTCCAGAAAGAAGATGCTCTCCTGTCTCCTGATTTATCTCAACTCTCAGTGATGGATCTGCCTTCGCTATTCTTCTTAGAACTTCAACGAGCTTTGGAAGATCTCTTGGGTTCTTTGCCTCTATTGCTATTGTAACTACGGGCTCAGACACGTAGTGGAACTCCTCAAATGGCTCAACATCTGGCTTATTAGATATCGTCGCTCCTGCATAGGCTTCCCAAACTCCAGTTATTGCGACGACATTTCCTGCTGTAAGTTCATCTACTGGAATCCTCTCAGGGCCTACCATGACAGCTACTTGTTGTACCCTTAGGGGTTTATAGTGTCCTATTACGTATACTTCTTGTCCGGGCCTGATAGTCCCAGAATATATTCTCCCAACTGCAACTTCTCCCGCGTACCTGTCAGGAATTATCTTCGTGACCATCATCACTAGAGGACCCTCTGGATCACATTCAAGCATGGCCTTTCCTACATCACTGTTAATGTCTCCCCTCCATATGACCGGTATCCTATATTTCTGTGCTTCAAGTGGATTGGGGAGATGTCTTACAACCATATCTAAAACAACAGGAGTTATGGGCGCCTTCTTTGCAAGTTCCTTGTGCTTTCCTGCAGATGCGTACTCATAGATGTCCTTAAACTTTATCCCAGTCTTTTCCATGAATGGCACCGAAATTGCCCAGTTATGGTATGCAGAGCCAAATGCCACGCTTCCATCTGTCACACGTACCTGCCACTTCTCCTTGAACTCTGGCCTTGCAAATTTCTTTATTAAGTTATTAACGTCCTTTATGATCTTAGCAAATCTCTCCTGTATTTTCTCTGGAGGAAGCTTAAGCTCATTTATGAGTCTATCGACTTTGTTTATGAAAAGCACTGGCTTAACGTTTTCCCTTAATGCTTGCCTAATTACGGTCTCCGTCTGAGGCATCACTCCCTCAACAGCATCCACAACTAGGATCACTCCATCACAAGCTCTCATTGCTCTTGTCACTTCTCCTCCAAAGTCAACGTGCCCTGGAGTGTCAAGGAGGTTTATTAGATACTCCTTTCCATTGTACTCGTGTACCATTGACGCTGCTGCTGTCTGTATTGTAATGCCTCTTGCCTGTTCCTGCTCATCGTAGTCTAGAACAAGCATTTTTCCAGCATACTCTTCAGATATCATTCCAGCTCCGGCTAACAGGTTGTCAGATAATGTGGTCTTTCCGTGATCTATATGTGCTATTATTCCTATGTTCCTTATCCTATCCCTCTGTGTCATCAGAGCTTTTACTTTCTTTATGTTCTCCTCTCTCCTACCCATCTGTTACACCTCAAAAGTATTAGAGACATTATCTAGAGCTCTTTGCTATTCTCTCTATCTCATCCTTCTTGGCGATAGCAAAGCTTTGCGGATTATTATTTGCTGCGTATATGATTTCCTCTGCTAAACATTCCCATATTCTCTTCTTGTTCTTGTGAGATTTCTGAATGGCGCCAATTGCTATATGTCTTAAGGCCATGTCTAATCTGCGTAGAGGAGATACGTCAACAGCCCTTGGTATCATCACTCCACCCATCTTTAAGTTTGTCACGGCCTCTCTTGGCGCAGCATTCTCAAGAGCCTTTACAAGGATCTGAACAGGATTCTGCTTTGTTCTCTTCTCGATTATTTCAAAGGCAAGTTTAACAACCTTATACGCCTTTGTCTTCTTTCCAGTGTATTTTCCTGTCCTCATCATGTTGTTAATAAGCCTCTCAACAATGTTTATCTTGGCCTTACCGAACCTCTCCTGAGAGAGCCTTCCATGCGTGTGAAGAACTATCCTCGGAGTGAGATCTATATAACGAGCAAGGCCAGGATCCTCTACTTTAACGTCAAGAAGGGACCACTTACCAAAGACCTTGAACAAGTTTTCCCTTTCCTTAAGTATCTGCTGATGAACTTCCTTCAACTCCTCCTCCGTTAGGTCAAACCTCGTCGTTTCCTTGTTGTTATTCTCTGTCAACAGTTTCACCTCCTAGGTTTCTCCTTCTTTCCACGTCTGAGCTCCTCTAATGATATCCCTTGGACTTTTACTACCTTATATCTCACACCTGGGAGATCACCTACAGATCTCCCCTTACGACCTCCAATGCCCTCTATTATTACCTCATCATGCTCATCAATGAACTTTATAGCACCATCTCCGGGAGCAAACGCAGTTACGATCTTTCCATTCTTTATAAGCTGAACCTTCACACACTTACGAATCCCTGAGTTAGGCTGACGGGCCTCAACTCCAACCTTCTCTATGACAATTCCCCTAGCCTGTGGAGCTCCCTCTAGTGGATCATACTTCTCCTTTAGTCTAAGTACTCTCCTCTTGTAATACGAATCGTGCCACCTGTACTCCTTTCTTACCTGCTTGAGCTTTCTTGCAGCGAAGAGACCATTTGGCATTTAATATCACCCCACGACCATGATAACATCGTTAAGGTGTTGAGCATAACACCAGAGACTGAGACTTTAGTTAAGGATCTTACACATATCACAAATGCTATGAGTATTTAAATATGACCTTGTCTTGAGACAACAGATAGCCTCGATTAAAGAGCTAGGACTTACTTAAAAGGTTTACCATTTATCGCCTTATGAAACTGTTCTTGCCCTTGTGAGCGTTCATGAGCACTTGTGAGCGAAGAGCCTTCCACTAAAGTCCACGCTCACGACGGACAGACCCCAAGAAGGCGTAAAAACTAGTGAAGACCAAGTTTTAAAAACAGAGAGCACTTTTAGACCACAATAACACTGTCTATGTCTTTAAAGTGCCTCTGTAGAAGCTCCTTTGCAAGTCTCACATTTTTACCATTTTTTCCTATGGCCTTGGGCTTTATTGTTGGATCCACATGTACATATATCCTCCTTTTTCCCTTTTCTTCCACTATTTCTACTTTTCTTGGCTTATATGGTGCAAAGAAGTTCCTCATAAACACTCGAGGATCATCACTGTAAGAGACTACCTTTATGTCCTTGTTTAGATATTCTTTTATAGTTCTTATTTTACTTCCGTCTCTTCCTATTGCCCTGATGGCAGGGCCCTCTATCACAAAAATTATGAGGTTGTCCTCGTCCTTGACTATGCAGTCTATTACTCTTACCCCCGTCGCGCCCTCAAAAAAAGTAATATAGGAAATCTCCTCAGCAGTAAATACTATCTCAGTCATGGCCAGACACACCACTTATCAACGAACTAATGTCCACAGGACCATTGTCCAATACAGTAAGCGTTGTAACTACAAACGGCTTTCCACAAAGTATGCCCAGGTTTTCAGCAGTATCGTTGTAGTAATATACTGGTACTTTTCTCTCAGCAGCAAGTTTCTCAACCTTCTCTCTCTTTTCCTTCGGACAGTTCTTAGCCATTATTATTAGCTTTACGTCAGCACCTCTTTCAAGGGACTTCCTCGCTTGATCTGCCCCATAAAGGACCTTACCATGCCTGGACAGATTTCTTATGATGTCAGCTACGTTCATTAGGCCTTTCCCTCCTTACGACGAGTTCCACCATTCCTGTACCAATAGGCACTACATGACCAATAATCACGTTTTCATAGACGCCTTTAAGCTTGTCCTCTTCTCCTGACTTGGCCGCTTTAAATAAGTTCTTAACAGTGACTTCAAATGCTGCTCTTGCGAGTGGTGATGTCTTCTCACCGGCAACTCCCTGTCTTCCTATCGCCTTGATCCTTCCATCTCTTGTCAACATGTCTGCAATTAGCATTAAGTGCCTTAGATCAACCTCCACACCCTGCTCTGCTAGAGTCGATGATGCCTCCTTGATTATCGCTGTTCTTGCAGCCTCAATACCCAAAGTATGGAATACCTCAAATATATTATTTGTCTTTACCCTACGCCAGTCTACGTACTCTAACTTGAGTACTTCCATGAGATTTGATCCCTCTGTGAGGATCACGTACTCATCGCCTTCTGGCTTGACTATAGCCCTCTTGATCCCCTTTATGCCCTTGACCATAAGCCTTCTAATATCGTTGAGTATCTTGTAGAACTCATAATAGCTCTGTCTCTCCTCACTAATCCTAAGAAGGATCGTGGTTTCATTTATTTCCTCATATGTTCCATAGTTCTTAATTTTCTTTATGATTTTCTTCTTTATGTCGTTTATGTTTTCTATTCCATAATTATGAGCCCTTCTCGCATCTATTCTTATTTCTATCTCCCAGTTTTCTGGATCTGAAATTATGTCCGCTATGTCAGAGACATATGTCATTGTGATCTTCCTAGCTACTTCCATTGCTATTTCTCTACTGTTCTTGTACTCTGGAAGGAGGTATATGGTCATCATAGGAGTGCTTATGTCCTTCCTAGCGTCCACGATCTCAATGAACCTCGGGAGACCTGTGGTTATGTTCATCTCAGCAGCACCGGCATAGTGGAAGGTACGCATTGTAAGCTGCGTACTGGGCTCTCCCACCGACTGACCAGCTACTATTCCCACAGCCTCTCCTGGTTGAACTAACGCCCATGAGTACTCTTTAACAGCTCTCTTTATGACTTCATCAAGCATGTTGTCATCAATTTCTCCAGAGATGTAATAAGACGCTATTTCTTTCACTGTGGCCAGAGGCAGTGGAACTCCAAGCTCCTTGCTTCTCTCAAATATTTTCTTCTCGATATCGCTCTCAAGGTTATCTTCTATTACTTTAACAAAGTCCTCAGGAAGATCATAGTACTTAAATATGGTAATTTCCTCCTTAGACTCTTTACTAGGCCTCTCTCTGAAGCTTATCTCAACTTTAACCCCTAGACCTCTTAAAACATCTTCAATTTCCGTTCCTGAAAGCTTTATTTCTTCAGTAAGAATTCGTATTAGCGTATCAAGATCTTTCTTCATAGATGAAAGCTTTGTAAAACTATACCCTGCACTTGCAATCTTTTTAGCAACCTCCTCTGGAATGCCGTGCTTAACAAAGGTTTTTATGAGATTTGCCTTTGAGGCCATCCTATTCACCTCTTGCCCTCAGAGTGCCTTGCCTTAACCTCTTCAACAATGCGCTTTATATCAACAGTCTTTCCACTAGCGCTGCGTGTTGGGTCGACCCCATCCTCTCCGTAGATAAACTGAATTATTCTGCCCTCAGAGTCCCTCACCGTACCATCATAGGCAACATATACGCTATCGAGGGCATTTACGAGCCTTCTTTGCATGTATCCTGAACGCGATGTTCTAACTGCAGTATCTACTAGACCTTCACGACCTCCAGCACTGTGGAAGAAGTATTCTATGGGGTTTAGACCATCCTTGTATGACGACATAACGAAGCCATGGGGCTCTGGTCTTAGATCTCCACGCTTAAAGTGTGATGTAGTCCTTCCTTGGAATCCACGCTTTATACGAGATCCTCTTATCGTCTGCTGTCCTATGGTACCTACGGTCATTATTAAGTCCAGATCTTTTGCTCTTGCACCACTAACGGCCATAAGGACGACGCTGCTCTTCAGACCAAAGTACCTTAATATGGTGTCTCTAACGGACTTTCTAGTGGCCTCACTTAACTTCTCCATTATACGCTGCTCCAAGGTCTCCTCTGGAGTCTTCCCTGGCTCACTCTCTATCTGACCTTGTTTATACTTCTCAATTAGCACATCTATCTCTCTTTTTGTCTCCTCTATGATCTCTCTTATCATCATCTTGAGATCTCTTGGAATGTCCACGTCATGAAGCCCCATTGTAAGCCCATAAATCGTATTTACAGCAATTCCAAGAGCTGAGATCTTATCTATGAATTCTCTAGCAGCTTCTACACCGTGTTTTCTGACAATAGCATCTATTATCTTGCCCTTGAATGCTCCAATGCCTTCCTCATCTATAACTCCTTGAACAAGTTTCCCATTTGTTATCTTAACGATGGACTCCTGCTTGGCCCTCTCCACATCCTCTCCGCCTATTGCCGATCTTGACAGCCTAGACTCAAAGGTTAAAGTCAAGTCCTTTGGTAACAAGAGGCTAAATATTGTCTTTCCAGTCCAGTATTCCTTGCCATCTACTACTTTATCTGGAGGGGGCAGTGGACCTTCATACTTTATGGCAGCAAGGAGTCTTGACACAGTGTCCTTGTCAAAGAGCTTATCTCCATATGTAAGTAGGAATAGTCCAGAAATGTGGTCATGTATCCCTCCAATTATTGGCCCTCCAAAACGCGGAGATAGGATGTGTTCTTGGACTTTCATTAGAATTTCTGCCTCTGCTCTTGCCTCTTCACTCTGAAGAACGTGTAAGTTCATCTCATCGCCATCAAAGTCTGCGTTATAAGGAGGACATACTGGAAGATTCAGTCTAAATGTTTTGTATGGAAGTACCCTAACGATGTGTCCCATTATAGACATTCTGTGAAGAGAAGGCTGTCTGTTAAATAGCACAATATCTCCATCAAGGAGGTGACGCTCCACAATCCATCCTGGCTTAAGAAGCTCAGCAACCCTTGGAGCATTTGCAGGGGTAAGCCTTCTTGGAATCATTCTTCCATCAGGCTTTACCTCTATAACAGCATTTGCCCCAGGATATCTTTTAGGACCGTTCCTTACAAGTTTGCGCAGCTCCTCTATGTTGTATTCTGTGACCACAACAGGAACCGTGAGCTCCATGGCAACCTCGTAAGGAACGCCAACCTCATTTATGCTTAGTGATGGATCGGGGGAGATCACAGTACGAGCCGAGAAGTTCACTCTCTTACCTGCCAGGTTTCCTCTAAATCTACCCTCTTTACCGCTTAGTCTTTCAGTTATAGACTTAAGGTGTTTTCCTCCTCTATGTCTAACTTCAGGAACACCTGGCAGCTTGTTATTAATATAAGTAGCTACATGGAACTGAAGGACATCCCATAGATCCTCTATAACAATCTGTGGTGATCCTTGAATCTTGTTGTCTAGAAGCTTATTGTTAGCAGTAATTATCTGCACAAGAGCATGTGTAAGATCATCTTCTGAGCGCTCTCCGCTCTCAAGTATTATAGATGGCCTTACGGTGACAGGAGGAACTGGCAAGACTGTTATGATCATCCACTCAGGTCTTGACACCTCTGGGTCTAAGTCATATAAGAAGAGCTCATCATCTGGTATGCGCTCAAATACTCTTCTCATAGCATCAGGGAGTATCCTATGCCTCTCATATGTTTGTTCTCTTTTCATTTTCGATATTAACTTTTCCACTAAGGTTCTTGCGGTAAGGGGTTCATCTGACTCCTCAACGATCTCCAGTGTAACATTAGATAGCGTCCTTGATATGTCCCATCTAAAGTACTTATAGGGTTTCTCTAATTCTATATCTAAACTTAGAGGCTTTCCACAATGAGGACATCTAGCAGGCTCTATTTTTGAGTAATATCTCATGCTTTTGGCTATTGAGGAAGGCACGTGAAGCTCTCCAAAGTTATCGACAAATATCCCACTGTTATAGGCCCTCTCTGGACCACCTATTTCTTCTATGATCTGTTTAACCTCCTCATATTGGTTCAAAAGAACCTCCTTAAACATGTTATCCTTTGAGGCATCTGCGAGTCTCTTAAGGACGCTCATGAACCTCTCAATAAGCTTTATCTCTTCATCATAGACTGTCTTAGCCTCTATTGGATCTACGCCCGGAATTGAAATTCTCCCCTCAAATACCTCAAGCCTATCAACCTTTTTGTTGTTGTTTATGAAGTAATTGCTGAGATTCTCGAGCTTACTGTAAACATCCGAGGCCTTTATGACGAACTCTATGAACTCTACCACCACATCAACGTCATCTATCCCCATTGCCTCAAATACCTTAAGGAGGCCTGCAAGGTACTCGTCCTTAGTGTTGTCTATTATTGGCCTCAGGGAGGGAGCACCTCTTAAGACCTCCTTAAGCCCCTCAAGATCCTCCTTAGTAACAAGCGAGAGTCTATAGTGAATAAGCTCCTTGTCATAGTCCTTCATTTTCCAAAGAGAGTATCCCATCTCGTAAACAACGTATAGATCTCTTCTCCTGGCAACTCCACGCTGTACTATGCTTCTTAGTACTCTATTGTACATTCTCTTGTCCCATTTTGCCTCTTTTAGCGTTTCCTTGAGCTCCTCTTTTTCAGAGCTTGTAAGGAGAGGTCTACTACAGTTCTCACAGGTCATCCTAGCAATGTTATGTATATCCTCAGCGTAATTCACATGATAAACAGGGTGTGCAAGCTCTATGTGTCCAAAGTGCCCAGGACACTGTTTGCTGGGCTTTCCACAGGTTTTACATATAGCCCCTGGCTCTATGACTCCTAACCTAGGATCCATGAGTCCTCCAGTGACAGGCAGTTTAGCACTATCGTAGACCTCTGTAGTCTTGACCTCCATTACAGAGATCTTTCTTACAATTTCTGGACTCATAATTCCAAACTTTATGGACTTTATTGCCTTAGGTCTAAGCCTGAGGCTCATGGGTGATGATATCATAATCTCTCACCTACTCTTAATCTTGGGAATATTAACAGTGACTTAAGCTCGTCAAGTAAAAGCTTGAAGGCATAACTAACTTCTACGGGATATATATCCTCTGTGTTTCCACAGACCCTACAGAACACTCTTGTAGTGTTTCCAACTTTTTGTTCATCTGCTATATTTCCACACTTTGCACATACATAGATTATGGTCTTGTCTGACTCGTCAAGCAATCTGTCCTTCAACGCCATAGCAGCACCATGGCCTATTAGACAGTCCTTTTCCATTTCTCCAAATCTAAGACCACCATGTCTAGACTTACCCTCAGTTGGCTGCTTTGTTAAGATCTGAACAGGTCCACGTGACCTTGCGTGTATCTTATCCTCAACAAGATGATGCAATCTCTGATAGTAGATTACTCCCATGTATATCTCTGCAAGGAACCTCTTTCCGGTTCTTCCATCATACAATACTTCTACTCCTCTATATGAGAATCCTAACTTCTTTAACATCTCTCTCAGCCATTCTTCATTAGTTCCAGAGAATGGAGTGCCATCTATCTCTTCTCCTATGAGCGCTCCTACCTTTCCTGCCAACATCTCAAGAATATGCCCAACGGTCTTTCTAGAGGGTATTGCATGTGGGTTGAATATAACATCTGGCACTATTCCATCCTCAGTAAACGGCATGTCTTCTTCAGGAACTATAAGTCCTATAACACCTTTCTGTCCATGTCTAGATGCAAATTTGTCACCTATCTCTGGAACCATATGACTACGAACTTTAACCCTGACTAGCATGTTTTTAACGTTCTCTGGACTTGGCATTACATATACTGTGTCAACAACTCCAAATTCCTCTGAAGACAGCTTGGTTGAGTTATCTATTCTTCTGATACCTATTTGCTCTCCACCAAATCTTTCTGGAGAGATCTTTCCTATTACAACATATGATCCCTTAAGTCTTGATCCAACACGAGCTATTCCGTCCTCATCAAGCTTACTATAAGCCTCCTCCTGTGGACGATATATAAGCTGGTAGCGCCTACGAACTTCCTCATTCATGGGATTTATTATTTCGTCCTTAGCCTCAGGCGTCCCATATGACATTTCCTCTGCTTCATACGTCTTTAGGAACATAGACCTTGCAAGACCGCGCTCTAAAGCTCCTTTGTTGAAGATTATGGCGTCCTGCATGTTATATCCTTCATAGCTTATAATAGCTACTACGAAGTTCTGGCCAGCAGGTCTTCTCTCAAATCCTATGTACTTTGATACTATGCTCCTAACAATGGGTTTCTCTGGGTAGAACATAACGTGCTGCCTAGTGTCTGGTCTGTACTTAAAGTTAGCAAATGGGAATCCTATTGCCTGTCTCATCATATTAGCTCCGTACACATTCCTCGGAGAGGCATTGTGCTCTGGGAATGGTATTAGTGATGCAGATAGGCCAAGTATTAGAAGTGGATCTACTTCTATGTGCGTGTGCTCATCTTCTAAGTCCTCAGGATATAAGGCTACATAAAGGTTCTCTTCCTCATCAGCGTCTATGTACTCAACAATGCCGTTCTTAATGAGCTCTCTCCAGGAAACTTTTCTCTCCTTAAGGTCCTTTCTGATGTTATTAAGCTCCCTCAGGGCAAGCTCTCTAATCGATACGTCCTCCTTTGATATGTAGTCCAGCACTATCTTCACTATCACGTCCTTATCTTTTTCAAGCTCATCTGCTAGTGGTTTTATCTTAGGCTTTCCAAAGAGCCTTATACGGCTAAGAATACTCTCCAAGATGTTTCTTAGTGTTGTCTCTATTTGGTCTCTCATTTTTTCTATCTCATTTGAGTCCCAAGGCATGTTTAGAGCATCAAACGTCTTCAGAGTTGTGTCTATGACATCATTAGGTAGGACGTACGTTATTAGCCCTTCTAGTACAATCTCCTTAAAGAACATTCTAGCATGAACGTCACTTGTGACTTTAAGCCTTTCAGGTTGTTGACTTATTTGCCTGTATAAATCTTCTATCAGCGCTCTTCTTACAAGGGTATTTACGGATATGAGTGGTCTCCTAATGCGGCCTGAGTCTGCTAATATATATATCTCGTCTGTGGCCTCATCATACCTCACGTTTATCTGTTCGATCTCGAACTCCTTAAATCCCTTGGATAACTTCTTTATGTGAGAGAGGAAGTGTCTTCTAAGGCTCTTTATAGTCTTTAGGGTCTCACTTATTATTGCCCTCTTCCACCTCATTATGACGTTATCGTATGCATCTAACAGGGCGTTCACAAGACCAAAGAGCTCTGATATCTTTATGTCCTCGTTCTTCTCGGTAATTTCTATAAGGCTCATTATAACGTTGTGGATCTCCTCACTGTTTGTGATCTCCCTTATGACATAAGCCTTAAGGTACTGACCTGTGCTCAGAGCCCTGTGATAGTACTTTGCGTATTCAGAGGATCCCGTCTCTAGGTTCTCATTAGGTCTCATGATCCTCATTATGCTCTCCAGTATTATCTCTACAACCCTCTGTCTTTCCTCTTTAAGCTTCCTGTAAGCTTCCTCCTTGGAAATCCTTTCCTTAGCATACATGTCAAGTATCCTTGTTACGATCCTTGCGAAAATTAGCTCATAATACTCTGGGCGCTCTGTTCCATTTATAACAAGTATTACATCTGACAAGAATCGAGTCAGGGCCTCTTTTGCCTGACTTAGCAGGTATCCTATATCCCTAGAGAACAGCTTTCTAAGAGATCTTACTATCGTTGGATATCTCTCATCAAATCCCTGAGAGGATATTGCGTCCTCAAAGTCCATTTCTATAGACTCTATGTTATCATAGTTTACGATTATTTCTTGTACAATATGCCTTATTATATCAAGTATCTCATCGTTTTGTTCAGCCTCTTTGATCATTCCAAATACGAGCTCGTTTATGGCTGATATTAGTTCTGAAAGGGCTCTCTTAGAATATGACGTCTCAGGAAGCTTAGAAACCGTCTCAAGGAGCTCCCTAGTGAAATGCGCTCCAACGACATCAGACACTATCATCCTTACAGTAGAGTTAAGATCCTCCGGCGATTCAGTGCCTTCGAGAACGGACTCAAGTCTGTCAAATATTCTTGCCTTTACTAATATTTCACTCTTGATCTCAGATATTACTTCTCTAAACCTCTCTAGATCGCCAGCAACAACTCCCATTGGGAGGTTATTTGCATAAACAGTTGGCATGGGCGTTTCAACTACTACTGGCCTTATTCCCAGCATCTTTAATGCTTTAAAGAGCACACTCTTTCTGACATTTCTTGAGATATCAGCTCCTAGGGCAAGATTCTTTACAAGACCACAGTTTTGACCTTCTGGAGTTTCGTTTGGACATAATCTGCCCCACTGTGTCGGATGCAGTTCTCTTGCCTCGAAGTGTGGCTGATCACGTTTTAACATGGACTTAACTCTTCTAAGTATTCCAAGGGTTGCAAGGTATGATGTTCTCTCAACAATCTGTGATACTCCTGTGCGCCTTCCTGGAAACGCTCCTGTAGCCATGTGATGAAGCACTTTTTGAGTGAATGCATTTGGATTCGTGAACTTTGCGAACTCTTGATTCCTTATAAGCTTTTCATCAAGAACTTTTGCATCCACAAACTTCTTATCAAGACTATTTGCCAGGTCACTTATAAATGCCCTGAGCGCCTGCTTAATGACTTCTGTGAGGAGCTCTCTTGCAAGCTTAAGCCTTTTGTTGCTGTAGTGATCCTTGTCGTCTACGGGTATCTCTCCCGCAGCAAGCCTAAGAACACGTCTGCCCATATGAGCTAAATACTTACCTTTTTCATGTCTGAGGATCTTTCTAAGGGCTTCAGAGCTTATTTCAACACCTCTATGCATATATGAGGCAACATCAGAAATGTGTGCAAGAAAATCTCTATCTAAGTAGTTATTTACAGCCTCTATTCTTGCCTCAAGGCTTTGGCCACCAAAATATTTCTCTGCAAGGTATCTTATTGCCTCATTTACATTGCGTACTTTTAACTTTTCATTCACATATTCTAAGTTTAGGTTCACTATAAGTGACGTCTCAGGAGAATAGGCCATTAAGTCATAGATCTCTCTATCTGTGAGTCCAAGAGCCTTTAACATGACCATTAATGGGATTTTACCTTTGAACTTTGACTTAGGGAGTGTTACATATAGCACGCCATCTGGCGCCTTCTCTACAGATATTCTAGCCTTATAATCCTCTTTATGAGAGTACACTTTTGCGACTTCAATGGTCTTACCGGACTTCTTCTCAACTTCGACGAATATCCTATTTGGAGCCAGCTCCTCAGTTGGTATTAAGACCCTCTCTGATCCGTTGATTATGAAATATCCTCCAGGATCCTTGGGATCCTCCATGAAGTATTCTGCAAGAACTCTCTCATAAAGCTCGTCCGGGATTGGCTCTTTAAGTTTTCCACCTGAAGGAAGTAGATTACCCTCATTTATCTTAAGGAACTTTGTTACATTGTCCTTATGAAGCCAACAAAGCTTAGATCTGAGCATTATCGGTATTTCTCCAATTGTGATTATATTACCCTCTATAATTCTTCCGTCAGTTGTCTCAACAGGTATTGTGTCCTCAAATCTAAGTTGGTATTGATCTGCCGTTCCCTCTTTTCTCATCTGCTTTAGATCCTCGAGGGAAACTTGAGGGGGTACAAAGTAAACTCTTACTATAGCCTTTATAGGTGAGGAATACGTGAGCTTCCTTATCCTACAGATCATCGGTATAGGGGGTATTGTAAGTATCTTATCAGTTGATGACTCACCAAAGTGATGAGCCTTATCATACCTAAGCTTTTCACTTAGCTCTTGAAACATTGATTCAACGCTTCTTCCTGATCTGTCTTTTAAAAACTTAGGTACTTTAGGGTTAAAGGGATTGTCTACCCATACATCCTCTATAAATATGTAAATCGTTCCAGCACCCATTTTTTGTAAGGGTACTGCTATTACCCCGGGCTCGGGAGTTCTGCTTCCTATCCTTATGCTCTTTATAAGTCTTGGAAGATTGTCTATAAAATCATTATATGAGTTTAACTGGTGTTCAATAAGATTCTTTTGAGATAAATACGCCTCAACAAATTCTCTCATTTAGATCACCCTTAAAGAAGCCCTCAATAATCAACATTTGCTCCTTCCTCTTCAGTATACCCCATTTCTTCAAGAATCTCAAGTGGTACTTCCTCTTCAACAGTTTCCTCTTCAGCTCCCTCATATGTCTCTTCAAGGACTTTTCTACGTCTCTTAGAACTCGGTCTTCTAGGCTTTTTCTCCTTTTCAAGATCTTGAACGACATACCTATATGCTATTGATACCCCACCTGTTGGACTTTTTCTTATAATCATTATAATGTCTCCAGGGTTGGCACCGATTATCTGAACAATGGGATCTGTAGATAAAATCTTCGGTAGCTGTTGGGGAATTATATTATACCTCTCGAGGACCCTTTTTGCCTCCTCCTCACTTAACTTTACGTGAGTTGGTACATAGTTATGCTCTAATATCCTCTTCTTAAGCTCGTCTGAAGATATTTTTGCTGTCATGAGCGTCATCACCTTTAAGTGAAATTGCGATATACACCAAATGATAAGGATTTATATAAATAACTTGGCATGCAAGCCCAAGCAACAGGGAATATCTGTAATTTGCTGGCGGGCCCGCGGGGATTTGAACCCCGGACCACCTGGTTAAAAGCCAGGCGCTCTACCTAGCTGAGCTACGGGCCCATAGTCAACAATTATTTTCTTCATCAGTTTGCGCCTAACTAAACCAATTGTACATAGCTTAAAAATCTAATCGTTTAGCAATTTTTATATCTACAGAAGAATATTTATATATACCCTGAAACCCTTCCTCTAAGAAAAATTTATTAATCTCTCAAATCTAGAATTTGATGTAAATGCCGCCGTAGCTCAGTAGGTAGAGCACCCGGCTGTTAACCGGGTGGTCGCCGGTTCGAGTCCGGCCGGCGGCGCCAGATGTGAACTGGGCCCGTAGCTTAGCCAGGTAGAGCGGCGGGCTCATAACCCGTCGGTCGCCGGTTCAAATCCGGCCGGGCCCACCAAGCAATTATATGATCTATTTAGCGCCGGCGTAGCTCAGCTGGGAGAGCGTCGGGCTGAAGACCCGAAGGTCGCCGGTTCGAAGCCGGCCGCCGGCACCATAGTCTTTTTAATGTAAAAAGCTTATAGTACATGAAGAGTACGCTTCCTATACTTTCATACGTTTTAGCTAAGTCCCTTATTTTTACTATCATTTGTGAGACAAGGAGAGAACAAAGCACTTCAGTTTTTCTGTTTAAATATTTAAAATACGTCAGATGATTATCGAAATCGTTAAACCATGTGAAAAAATATTAAAGCAATAACAGGTGATAGTTAATTATCAGTTCTTGAGATTTAGCGGATTTACCCCTGAGAAGGTAGGCGAGGTTATTAACGCAAATTGCCCTCATCGTTAATGATCTTAACCTATGGAGGTACACAGACTATGGGAGACTTCATTCAGACAGGGATTCTGCCAATAGATAAGCACCTTGGAGGTCTTAGAAAACACTCGTTTGTGTTAGTGGAGCATGAGCCGGAAGTTGAGGGTGAATACCTCTCAATACAAGTAGCTAGAAACGTCATAGAGAACTCTATTGTCATTGTAGTGCTTACTAGCATGATTCCTACAAAATTTAAAGAGAAAATAATAAACATACAAACGTCTGAGGAAACCTCTCGTGCGAAGCTAAAGGAGATTATTGATAATAACTTAATAATTATAGATGGCTATTCTGCACTCGTGGGTGCTGAGAGAACTGAGGGCACATTTTACGTTGAAAACCCATCAGATATTAATTCATGGATAGAGCAGATTAATAATGCACTAAAAGAGGCTGAGAGCAGAAATAGCCTTGAGAACACGTTCATAGTAATTCCATACTTTTCAGTAATTATTGATATTTCAGATGAGAGGTCTGGAATAGATTTAATGAAATATTTAAGGGAGGTATCAAGTAAGGTCTTTTCGGTGATAATAGCCATAGGAAAGTGGCCATATACCGAGGAGTTTTGGGAGAAAGTAAGATCATTAGGATTTGATGTAATAATAGAGGTCTCCCGCTACATATATAAACTTCGGGAGTATAGGTATTTTAGAATTAAATACTGCAGCTGGAGAGACTCGAGAGAAATCTCTCAGAACAAATATCTTTTCAGAGTAGAAATTCCTGGACCTGGGTTCACAGTCTATATTCCAAAGGTTGTCATTACAGGGCCATATAACTCAGGCAAGTCAACGTTTGTCTCAACGATATCTAAAAGTAGTGTTTCTGTAGACTTTATGGGAACTACTGTAGCTCTAGACTTTGGAATACTGTCAATAGGAGGTATTTCAGCGCATGTATTTGGTACTCCAGGACAGGAACGATTTGACGAAATTCTATCCTACCTTGCAAAAGAGGCTCTTGGAGTAATATTAATAGTGGATAGCACGCGACCTGAGACATTTGAAAGAGCCAAAGAGATGCTCGAGAAACTATATCTTAAAGATGTGCCAATAGTTGTGGCCGCTAATAAACAAGATCTTGAGGGAGCGTTACCTCCAGAAAAAGTTAGAGAGCTCCTAAAGCTCCCCAGGGGGATTCCTGTTGTGCCTACAGTAGCATATGACAGGAATAGCGTTTTTAGAGTATTCGAAAAGTTATATGAGATAATTTCACAGAGTTCGGGGGGATACCCATGATCTCTCAAAAGCTCGATACAGGGATTAAAAGGCTCGATGACATACTTTACGGAGGCTTTCCACTTAGATCTAACGTCATGATTTATGGTCCACCATTCATCGGTAAGGAATGGCTAATAGTAAGATTCCTTGCTAGAGGCTTAGAGCTTGGTGAGCCTGCGGTAGTAGTTCTTACAAACGAGGGGGCTGATGAGTTCAGAGAGACGTTATCCACTGCCATAAGAGAGCCAAACGTTGATCTTGAGACTCTTGAAGATAAGGGACTCATAAAGTATGTAGATGCATACACGAGGATCGTTGGGGACCAATCAACCCTTCCTGGAGTATATTATGTGGAGAGCTTCTCTAATATGGCAGAAGTCCTCAGGCTTGTAGATAGTGCAATAAGAGAAGCCTCAGTCTTTAAAAAACCCATAAGATTTGGCTTTATTTCTGTGTCAACACTTGTAGTAAATATATCTCCTCAAGCAGCCTTTAGATTAGCGTATATGATCGCGGGAAGAGTTAAGCGCAGTATGGCCACAGGATTATATGCTTTGGATAGTGGAATGCACTCAGAAAGTGAAGTAAGTACATTTCTGCATCTTATGGACGGTATAATTGAGTTTAAAGAAGAGTTTGAGCCTTCACATAAAACTTTCCTCAGAATACTTGGTCTAGGACAAGTTAAAAGTAGGAACTGGATAGAATATGTGTTTGATGGTAGTGACTTTAGGATTACAGGATCAATAGCTATGGGGAGAATATTCTAAGGGGTGCCTTATTTGAGAGCTGATACATTTACGAGAATAAGTAGAAGAACGATTAGAAGGATATTTTTAATGCTAGATCTTATTTTCATAGCATTATTTCTACTCTTCCTCTATTACGCTATAAAAGATGCCTATGTGGCAGGATTTTACTCTGCAAATGAGCAGATAAATATTTTACTTGGAGATTCTGATGTTGCCCTTGAGTGGCAGAGGATGTACGTTACAAGCTTTTGGCATCTTATTAGAGACGTTGTTCTTATGGGAATAAGCCTTGTGTGGATAATATTTAGGTCAATGAGAAATGAGCTTCTTTTAGGCAGATCTCTTTAAAGCAAGACTTGGTGTCACAGATGCTTGTAGTCTCGGGATACGTTTACAAGGATGGTAAGTTCTTTGAAGGAACTGTGTACATTGATGAGGGGATTATCAAGGATGTTACTAGAGGAATTAATCGAGATGCCTCAATTAAGGGTGTCATTATACCAAAACCACATAATGCACACGTACATTTGCTGGATTATATTGCTAAAGATGCCACAGAAGAGAGAGATCTTATAAGGCTTGTAGCACCTCCCAATGGGGTGAAACACAGAGCCCTGAGAGAAGCATCAGATAACATGCTTAAGAACGCGCTAAGTATTGCAAGAGCTCTTGCAGAGAAGTATCATCTGGGACTTGTTACAGAGTTCAGAGAGCTTGGTAAAAGAGGTGCGTCCTTAGGGAGACCATCAGAGATCTTTAGAGTGCTTTCCAGGCCAAAAAATCCAGACGAGGCAAAAATCCTGATAAAGATCTCCGATGGCTTTAATATAAGTTCTATTTCAGACGTCAGCTATGAAATTGCAGAGGAAATATCAAGAATAGCAAGATCTCATAGGAAAATGCTTGGCATACACGTCAGTGAGCGCATAAGAGAGGATATAGACGCAGTACTAGATCTCAATCCAACGTTTCTAGTTCACGCTGTAGAGGCTACAAGAGATGATCTAGTGAAGATATCGTCTGAGGGCATTCCTGTGGTAATATGTCCTAGATCAAACGCATATTTTGGACTTTTTCCAAAAGTTGATGAGATGATTAGGGTAGGAATAAGAGTTTTGTTAGGCACTGATAATCATATGATAAACTCGATGAACGTCTTTGAGGAGGCTGAATTTCTTTACAAAATATCAAGGGTTATAGGACAGAAAATAAGGGCTTTAGATATCATAAGAATGCTTTTTAGGGATTTCACTCATGATTTTAACGTTGAAGAGGGCGTTACAGCAGACAAAATAATAGTAATTGGAGACCTAAGAGGCAGGCCAGAGCTTATAGTTCTAAACAGGCACTCATCAGCTCCAATTTACGATCTAAGCTCTCCTAGAGTCGCTATGCGCTCTGCGTAGGCATTGTGCTTATGTATTGACTCTAGGCTCTCACTTCTAACTATTATCATTGTCTCATCGGGTAAGTTGGAGTACCTCTCCAGTATTCTTCCAAGGATTTCCCTAACTATGTCCTCTACAAACATGGGATTCTCATGCATTCTCACAACAAGCACTCCCTCATCATCCCTTTTAAGGTACTCATACGTAGGTGCGGAAAAAGATGAGTTAACGATGTCTATTAGGTCATCTGCGTCTACATCATAGCCCTCTGGAACTTCCATCAGCACTGTCACTATATTCCTTTGATTATGCGTTATTCCAACTCTCTTCTTATCTAAGTTGAGGATCTCTTTCGTAGTCTCCATCGCACAAGGACATGCTGAAGATCCTACAACCTGAACTCCAATCATTTTCTTCATGCCGTTCTCCCTATGAACAACAGCCTTTGCTAGGATTTTATAGTACTCTATAGTTACTCTACCTCTGGGAGTCTTCTCCTCTCTAAAGTAATATGACCATGCCCTGGCACACGCTGTTTTAGCGTATTCATGTCTTTCTAGCAATTTTCTTGCTATATACTCCATGACATCTTCTAGTCCTGAGAACTTCTCTGTAGGCATTAAGTTTATGATCTCATTTACCACTTCTATGTTTCTGGACATGTGAACGCCCTTCTGTGTAGAGGGCAAATCAACGTATGCCGATATTGTAGCTATTAATGGTATTACCCTGCCTTTCCTGTGAATGTATATGAGCTTCTTCATGTTCCTCACTCCAACCCTTGTTAACTTAAACTTCCTGAGGGGAGGAAGTGACTGAACGTCCTTTAGCGCCATTTGCATCACCGCGCTCCTGATTGCTTCATGAATAGCAATTTAAATCTCTCTTATTAGATTTAATTTTTTGCTCAATCATACATCAGTGGTTGCCTGCGCGTAGTATTTAAGATACTTTCGAGATTATAGGAGCACGCGCGGGCTTCCCCCTCAGCTACTTCATCATGATCAGCGCGTCATTGGAGGCGACATTGACCAAGGCCACGAAGCCCGCCTCACGGGAGATGAGCACGATCCTCTTGGACTCCTGTGAGTGCTTACCGCTCTTTATCCACTTTCTTGCAGGGATGAGCGCGGCTTCAGGCACCCTGTACAGTCCTCTCATATCACATCATTAGATGGCAGGTTATCATAATATTTAAATGTTCTTATGGTCGCTGAAAATACCGACATGCTTATTTAACAGAATAGTCTACCCAGCAGTATGCGAGTGTTGTTTACTAAGTAATAATGCTAATAGAGAGGTTATAGGGATGATTGCTGACATTAGACGGGATCCTACACTTATCTATGAGAGAATAAGGTTTAGATCACCTATTGGCGTTCATGTCTTCTATTTAGATCTCATAAACTTCTCGGGAGGTATCTCCATACATCTACCTACAAGCATAGAGTGTGAGATAACTCTCTCCCCAGAGAGCAAACCCAGAGGAGAAGTAGAGATCCTTGGAATGGATGAAAGGTTTTCAGGCATAATGAAGCAATTTATAGAGGAGTTTTTAGAAATTCTAGGACTAGAGCTTTCAATAAAGCTTGAAGTGGAGGACAGCGCTATTAAAGACCTCTTAGGCATGCACGCATTAGCCTCTCTTATAACCTCGACCATAAATGTCTTGAACTTAGCCCTTAATAGGCCTCTTGACTACAGAAGTCTAAGGATTGTCATTGGAAATATAGCAAGAAATCTACAAACACCAGTCTCTCCTCTCTTAATTGACGGCTCCCTTCAGACTTCTGTACTATATGAGTGCATATCAATAGTTGTTAAGAATGAAGTGTTAGTGTCTAAAAGAATTCCTGGAGAGTTTAAAGCGTACTTAATAAATCTTGAGCAGAGAGAGCAGGGACAAAGACATGTGATAGGAGAGATGAAAAATGCAGAGCTTCAAGACAAATATCTAAAGCATGAGATAGTTCTAATGTCACTTTATCCAGCGCTCATACAGTTTAATATTAATGACATAAGGCTTTCATTTAATAACTTGCACTTTCTAGGATCAAAGTTCACGGAGATCCTATCAAAAGGGCTATACAAAGACATAATATTTGCGAAGAAATCATTAATGGCCTCCGATGATGTGTTATTGTATGCACTTCCAACGTTCTCAAGTTTCTTAATAGTAATCTCGAGAAAGGATCCTTCCATTAAGAGCAGGCTTATTGGAGAATATTCAAATGTAAGGGACAATAAAAGAGTGTACATTGTAGATTGACGTCCTCTCTGCCTTGAAAGGCAGGATCTTCTCGTTGCGGTTTTGTAATATGGCCTAAAACCCTATTTCTACAGTCCCCAGAAGGGATCCCTGTGCCTTTTTATTCGTGCTATTTCCTCTAAGATCTCCTTCTCAGTTGGCGTAAGATTAGGATCGTTCATCAAAACTTTAGCGTGACTAGAAGGTATGTCTATGTATACCTCGTCCCCAGGCTTTAATTGTCTGCCTATTGTCACTCCCTCTATTGCTATGGCTACCTCGTCTCCCTCGTGAGCTATGTTCAGTGATCTTCCCTTACTCTGAATGCTCTTTATAATGCCTACAACAGCACCATCAGGCCTTAGCACCCTTGTTCCAGGCCTTAGGCAGCCTCCAAGGATCCTGATACCAACTATGGCCGGCTTACTTGTTCTGAATATGTAATCAGGTAGTATCTTGAACTTACATGGATATATCAGTGTAAGCCTCTTTTGTTCTTCAATGTTCTTCTTCACGTTGTCTATCCACTCAGATAACTCTTCCTCAATCCTATATATCACGTCTCCAAGAATTATCTTAACGTTCTCATTTTTTGCAATCTCAACTGCCTCGTCAGTAACCTTAACGTTAAATCCTACTATCACTCTGTTCAGTATGCTAGTTTCCGTTATGACCTCGAGAATATCTCTCTTCGTGATGTCGCCTATATTAGCTCTTTTTACCTTTATGCCATTTTCCTTAAGCTCAAAGACTAAGGCCTCCAGACTTCCAAGAGTATCTGCCTTTACAACAATGCCCTCTCTATCGAGCTCTATTCTCAACGTTGCTTCCTCAACAATTGTCTGTTTAACCCTTTCAAGATCCTCAGAAGTTCTATATACCTTTATAGGACCCCCTGGAAGGGCATCCTCAATTCCATCAGCTAGAAGTCTAATCCCTGCCGCTGCGGATACTTCCTTTATATTTACAAGCTTTTCACCGCCTTTTACCTCTCTTATCTCTATTAATGGCCTAGGTCTTAGCATTCCTCTTATTCTACTGGTTCTTACTTCTCCAGATCTCGTCATAAATGCTATGTTGTCTCCTACTTTAGCCACTCCATTATAAAATATCACGTCAGCAACAGTTCCCATACCATGTATCTCCTTTATTTCAAGAATCGTGCCCTCTCCAGGCTCATCTCCAACTTCAAGTCTTTTCTCAAGGTATCTCTGAGCAAGTCCAATGAGCACTGCTAGAAGATCTGCAATACCTTCCCCTGTTTTTGCAGATATTGGAACTATTGCTAGCTTCTTTGTAAAATCGGAGATTCTCATATAAAGGTCTGAGTCAAACCCCAAATCTGCAAGCTTCCCCATAATGTCATATATCCTAACGTCTAAAGCCTCTCTTACTTCTTGTTTTTGCTTCTGATATGACACTACAAACGATGCATCAGGATGAGGCACCCAGCCTCTTATCCTATCAATTTTGTTTAAAGCCACTATGAAAGGCGTTTTATAGTGCTTTAGAATGTTTATTGACTCCAACGTCTGTGGCATTAACCCTTCCATAACATCCACTACAAGAATTGCTAGATCAGCAAGAGCGCCGCCACGAGCCCTAAGATTTGTAAATGCCCTATGTCCCGGAGTGTCTATGAATAAAAGTCCTGGTATTCTTATTTTGGATGGATCACCTATTAGAGGACCACATATTTTCTTTATAACATCAACAGGGATCTCTGTAGCACCGATATGCTGGGTTATAAGGCCTGCCTCTCTTTGAGCTACAGAAGTTCCTCTTATCTTGTCTAGAAGTGTCGTGTTGTGCACGACAATTCCATTAGCTATAAAATTATGTGTCTCTGTGGTGAGGTCATACACATAACCGTTATAGTCCTCTACAAAAACCTCTTCAATCTCAAGAAACGTTATATCCTCTATGCTCCTAACATCTCCCCCATTGAAGAACACTTTTTCAGCATGAGCTCTAGAGGGATATAATAAACTCTCTAATGCACTTATTGTCAATGTTTCTTCTATCTTGTAACTCCCTGGTAATCTCGTAGGCACTGCTATAAGGTCTCCAGGTCTGATGTCCCTTGCTTTCTTCCACCCATCAGGAGTTAAAAATGGATGTTCTGGGGTAACTCCTATTTCCGTCCATTTTTTGAGCTTTACTCTAATTATTTTGCCCTTATGCCTAATTCTCCACACATAATGAGCTCTTACAATGTCCACCCTTCCATTATCAAGCACTGCTGGAACACGTATGTTCAAAACACGAATCTCTTGATCATGATCCTTAAAGAATATTTCATTCGTCCTTCTAAAGAGTTCCTCTATTCGAATAACACCAAAGTCTACGGTAAATACTAGTTCACTGGGAAGGAGGCACTTTCCATGATCTACATGCCCTAACACGCTGACTATGGGTTGCCTTATTCTTTTCATCACACTTCACCAGAGACCTCACCACTACTTCGAGACCCTTTTAACGTACACTTTAAGTGGCTTTTCATCTATTGTCCACTCTGTAACGTTATCGCAGTCATTCAATGCCTCAAACACAATCTCCTGAGCCCTAGTCTCATTTGAGATGTACTCACTGTGGGCCCTCGCAGCCTCCATGAGCTCAGGGTCACCCTCAAGTCCAAGAATTATGTAGTCTGAAACATCATAGCCAGTCCTCTTCCTAGTCTCTTGAACTCTTCTTACGATCTCTCTTGCATAGGCCTCCCTCAGTAGTTCCTTGTCAATACGCGTCAGCAGGTATATCTCTCCTTCCCTTATCTCTCCTTTCTCAACTCCCTCTTGAAGTTCCTCGATTATCTCTACGTGATCCCTCGTTATTGGACCATAGGGTGTCTCATAGCTTCCCTTAGTTTCAAGAACACTAACTATCTCGTCTTCCCTTTCCTCAATGATCTTAAGAACTTCCTTAGAGTCCTTCCTAAACGTTCTTCCTATGGCCGCCATTATCGGCTTCAGCTTCTTCCTTGGAACACCCCACTCTGGAATGTCATATCTTATGCTCTTTACATTTACTATGTCCTTTAGTATTTCCTCTAAGGGCTTAATTAAGTCTGCTATCTCTTTATTTACTACAATTGCCATCTCTCTTAGAGGCCATCTTAGTTTAATCTTTGCTTTTTGTCTTAAAGCACTTACTGCCTCTGATATCTCCTTAATGACCTCCATTGCTCTTTCAAGCCTCTCATCCTTATATCCAAGCTTCTTTGGCCACTCCTCAACAGCTACCGATGGCATTTTTCCTGAGAAATTTTGATATATTTCTTCAGCCAAGTATGGCGTAAAAGGTGCCAAGAGTTTAGAATACGTCAGCAAGACAGTGTATAACGTCCAATAAGCTGCCAGCTTATCAGGAGTATTCTCTTCTATCCAGGTGCGATCTCTAATAAGTCTTATGTACCAATGGCTTAGATCCTCAATTCCAAAGTTTAGAAGCTCATTTGCCCCTATGTAAAACATGTCCTTCTCTATGGACTCAGTGACCTTTTCTATAAGTGTATCTAGTCTGGACAGTATCCACTTATCCTCAGTTCTTAGTGGTAAAGTCTTGGGGTCTACTTTATCAGGATCAAACTTATCTAAGCTCATATACAACGTTGCAAAGTGATATACGCTCCATATTATGCTCAATTTTCTTTGTGTTTCCTGTATGGCCTTTATTGAGAATCTTTTATCTTCCCAAGCTGCTGAGGAGAGTACATACATTCTAAAAGAGTCAGCTCCGTATTTCTCTGCAATTTCAACTGGAGAGATGAAGTTTCCAAGGGACTTCGACATGGGCCTTCCTTCCTCATCAAGAGCCCACCCATGCATGAGAACTCTCTTGTAAGGAGCTTTTCCAAAAATCCCTGTGGAGACTGCAAGTTGAGAGTAAAACCACCCTCTTATTTGGTCATGTGCTTCTGTTATCCACTCACATGGCCAGTACTTTTCGAAGAACTCCTTGTTGTTTGCGGGATATCCTATTTCAGCCCAGCTGCATACTGCAGAGTCAAACCACACGTCTAAAACATCAGGAACCCTTTTCATTTCCTCTCCACAAATGGGGCACTTAAACGTTATTTCATCGACCCATGGCTTATGAAGATTAAAGCCTTGAGGAAGCTCTCCTGCATACTGCTCAAGTTCCTTCTTGCTACCTATAACTACTGTGTGCCCATTAGGACACTCCCAAACTGGTATAGGGGTTCCCCAAAATCTTTGCCTAGAGATACACCAATCTCTTATCCCTTTAAGCCAGTTTAACATTCTAGGGTCCTTTGCCCATTTAGGAGTCCACTTCGTGTCCATCAGGGCTTCTATAAGTTTATCCTTTATCTTAGTAACCCTATAAAACCACTGTGTTGTTACTCTGTATATTATAGGGGTCTTACAGCGCCAACAGTGTGCATAGCTGTGAACTATTTTCTCCTCATGAAGGAGAAGGCCTTTTCTTTTGAGATCCTCAATTATGTGTTTATTTGCTTCCCAGATAAGCATGCCTGAGTACTTTCCTGCAGCGTCAGTGAAAACGCCCCTTTCGTCTACAGGACAGAATGCAGGTAAACGGTATCTCTGTCCCACTTCAAAGTCCTCTTCTCCATGTCCTGGAGCTGTGTGCACGCATCCCGTTCTTTCAGCAGTAACGTGTTCTCCCAAAACAATTCTATAAGCTCCTTTTGGGCCGCTCTTGTGATAAGGCACCTCCTCTAGAAGTGGATGAACATATTCAAGACCTTCCAAATCTGATCCCTTGAATGTCTCCAGTATCTCTACAACTTCATATCCGGCCCTTAGTGCAACATCTTCCACAAGTTCCTTAGCGAGTATCCATATCTCCTCATTCTTATCCTTCCTTACTTTGACCCTAGCATATTCTAACTCCGGATGAACTGCGACTGCTAAGTTTGCAGGTAAAGTCCATGGAGTAGTTGTCCATATGACTATAAACTCGTTATTCTTACCCTTTACTGGAAACTTCACGTATATGCTTGGGTCTTCCTTGTCCTTATACTCTAACTCAGCATTTGCAAGGGACGTCTCACACCTAGGGCACCACGTAACTGTGTACTCTTTCTTCTCTATAAGGCCCCTCTCCCACAGCTGTTTAAAGCTCCACCACTCAGATTCTATATAATCATCAGTGAACGTGATGTATGGATTATTCCAGTCCATCCAAACGCCAATTCTCTTGAATTCTTCAGTCATAATTTCAAGGTGTTTTTTTGCAAACTCACGACATTTCTCAACAAATTTGTCCACTCCAAGCTCATATATCTCAGCCTTTCTCTTTATTCCAAGGGTTGATTCCACCTTGACCTCTATAGGAAGGCCATGAGTGTCATAACCAGGCTTGTCAAATACGTTATATCCTCTCATTCTTAGATATCTTAACTTTAGATCCTTTAGAACCTTGTTCCAAGAGGTTCCTGGGTGAATATATCCAGAGGTGTATGGAGGTCCATCAACAAAGAAGTAAACAGGCTTATCCCTTAGGATTGCCTTTGTCTTCTCATAAGCTTTATTCTCCTCCCAAAACTTCATTATTTTATGTTCAAGCTCCTTAGGGTTGTACCTCTTGTCCACTGGATGAACCACTCACATCACCTCACTTGGGATTGGAATTCACAACTATACTTTGAGTGCCTGAGCGTCAAGTAATGGCAAGCAAAGCCTTGATAATCGAAGTTTTAAGTTATTGTGTATTTTTAATTACCTGTTAGAGATTTTAAAGTTGGCACAAATGTGTGAGCCTAAGAACGATATCTAGGTAAAACAATACCTCACATTATTTAACGTTTAGCTTTGAGAGTTGAATGTCATGAACTTCACACATGAACGCTGGTGAGAGTCATGAAAGGGAACGTTAGGGTGATTGTGCTGAGACTTGGACACAGGCCTGATCGTGATAAACGCATAACAACTCACGTTGCTCTGGTCGCTAGAGCATTTGGTGCTGATGGGATTCTTATAAGTACGAAGGATGAAAACATCGAAAATAGCGTTAAAAAGGTTGTTGAGAGGTGGGGTGGACCCTTCGATATAAAGTCTGGTATTTCAGTGAAAAAAATAATAAAAGACTGGAAAAATAAAGGTGGAGTAATAGTGCACCTCACCATGTATGGGATCCCACTTGATGAAGCTCTCAAGAGAATTCCGCGCGATAGAAATCTAATGATTATAGTAGGAGCGGAGAAGGTTCCCCGCTACATATATGATGTAGCAGACTATAATGTATCCGTTGGAGATCAGCCACATTCAGAAGTTGCTGCCCTGGCAGTATTCCTTGACAGATATTTCGAAGGAAAAGAGCTCTATAAAAAGTTTAAAGGAGCAAAGGTAAAGGTGATACCACAAGAGAGAGGTAAAAAGGTGATAAGACTTGATAAAGCTGAGTGTGGTAATAACGACGTACAATGAGGAAAGAAACATAAGGGATCTCATGGATAGCCTTATCATTCAGGATGCTATTTACGAGATTATTGTAGTCGACTCAGAGAGTACTGACAGGACTAGAGAAATACTAAGTGAGTATGAGCAACTTTTTGGAGATAAAGTCCACGTGTACGTTAAGAGATCCTCACGAGGAGAGGGTAGGAACTATGGTGTTGAAAAGTCCTCAGGAGACTACGTGGCATTCATAGATGCTGATTGCATAGCTAACCCCTTCTGGGCAAAGAAGCTCGTAGAAGATGCCAAAAAAGGCCATAAAATAGTTGCTGGAAGAGTTATAAACATGGGATACAGGCCCTTTGAGGATTTAGAGAGAGTAGAATTATACGTGAGAGGATATGACGTTACATATCCAAGTAATAATTTAATGTATGAAAAAGAGCTATTTCTCTCTCTAGAAGGATTCGATCCATGGTTTATAACTGCGGAGGATATAGACCTAAATTATAGAGCCGTGAAAAGTGGTGCTGAGATATTTTATGACCCAGAGGCCATAGTTTACCATAGAACTAGAGACAGCATTATGGCATTTCTGAAACAAGCCTTTTGGAATGGATTTGGAAGAAAGCAGCTGACTCTTAAGCATGGTAGTTTATGGTCACATTACTCCCTAAAAAAGATGTTCAACACACAGATCTCATTTTGGGGAGTTGTTAGACTCTCCGTAGCACTTCTGGGATACGTTGCGTGTATGATAAAGTGGAAGGAATATCCCTCTGGTCAGTTATAGCTATTGGCTTTGTCTTTACTAAATAGAAAGCAACCTTAAGGAGATGTCTAGAAATGTGCAATAGAGATATAAAATCCATTAAACAGTCATTAAGAGAGAAAATATGGAGCCTCATGGAAGAAAGAGATATAGCTCTTTTTCCAAGACCAGTTCACGGAAGAATTCCAAACTTCAAGGGAGCTGACAGGGCCGCTATGAGACTATTTTTGTTAGACATTTGGAGGAGTGCCAAAGTTGTTAAGGTAAATCCTGACTCTCCTCAGAAGCATGTTAGATTTAGAGCACTTCTTGAAGGAAAAATTCTCCTAGTGCCTACTCCTAAGCTCAGGGAAGGCAGTTCTCAAATATGCCTCTACCAAAATATTTAAATATTACTCGCATTTATACCTATTTTTGATGCACTATGCCAAGACTATACAAGGTCTCTGATGTTGCGAGGATGCTAAATCTCACCGTGTCACCGTTCTTCGGTGGATATGTGACGAGAGGATAAGAGCGATCAGGATGGGGAAGCTCTGGATGATTCCCGAGGAGGAAATGCAGGAGGAGTGAAATGGCCAAGCTCACGAGGGCGGTTATTCTCGAAAGCTACCCGCTCACGGGGAGGAAGTTTAAAGCATTGTCTGAGCTCTTCAATGAGTACAGGGGGATCCTGGAAGAGCTCGTCCTCATTGCCTTGGAAAACGAGATAGAGAGTCACATAAGGCTCAGAAAACTCGTTTATAAGGACGTGAAGGAGAGATACGAGGGCCTTCCAACGCACTACATATACACCGCGTGCCAAGACGCGGTAACGAGGGTTAAGAGCTTCCTGAGGCTCAAGAGGAAGGGAATCGCGAGGACAGAGAGGCCGGAGATAAGGAACGTGTCCGTATGGCTTGATGATGTCCTCTGGGATTCCGAGGGATTTCCGAGGCTCAAGGAGGGAGGGGACGGGCAGAAAACGCTTTTCATAAGGGTCTCGACAAGGCACGGAAGGATAATGATTCCCCTAAAGCCTCATAAGCTGTTTTTCAAGTATTTGAGTGATGGATGGAAAGCAAAGACAAACGTGAGACTCCGCATTGATTATGAAAGAAAAGTCGTCCACGCTATTTTTACCTTCCAGAAGGAGGTAGAATACGGGGAAAAGGAGTCAGAGAGATGTATAGCCGTTGATTATAACCTCAATAATGTGGCATTCGGGGATTATGAAAGAGTATGCATCGTGAGGACCAACGTTGGCCTCATCACAGAGA
>Ga0190313_1000207_pt1 | contig 37508 bp, 40 predicted proteins | sample 4870071011_MG_FD_169989 | JGI IMG/M metagenome (GOLD analysis project Ga0190313, IMG submission 169989) | Hydrothermal vent sediment bacterial communities from Southern Trench, Guaymas Basin, Mexico - 4870-07-10-11_MG | ecosystem: Environmental > Aquatic > Marine > Hydrothermal vents > Sediment ... | reverse complement strand
ATAGGCATGTAGAAAAGCTTAGAAGGCATGCTATTAAGGACTTCGAGACTAAGGTTATGTTAGCATTCATGCTAGTACACGTGGTTCCGAGGGAGCTTTACGAAGATAAACTCAGAGACGCCTATACAATTGCAGGAAGGTTCGATCCTAAGGATACACCATTCATAGCTTTGTCTCTAAAGCTCAATGTGCCTATATGGACTGAGGATAAGGATGTTATTAAGTACGGAATTCAAACACGAAGGTACATCGCGTTAGATACTATTGCTGTAGAGAAATTATTGTCCGGGAAAAGCTTAGAGAATGTACTGCAAGATCTAGCATTGAGGCTAAAATAGAAAGCATTATTCAGCTAGCACAATAGCTCCAACGTGGTATAGCCTAATAACACTGGCTACCTCGACCTTTCATATCGGCCATTAAGTAATAGCGTTCAAGATTATACATGCAGACTATCACCTCAGAAGTCCTTTCATATCGTTTGATATGTTTTCTTTCATATTGCCCTGGCCCCCCAAGCCGGCGATCCCGGGTTCAAATCCCGGCTGCCGCACCGAGGCTCTAGAAGTTGAAAGAAGATGTACTCGAGACCATATACCGCTATCTCATAACAGTTACTTCAAAGAAGTACAGAGATTTCATACATGAGGTTGCTAAAGTAGAACTAGCTTCTGGAGTAGTAGTGAAGATGCGCGTCATCTTCGTTGATGGTGATTTCCTTGACATTTATTGGAGTCCTACTGGACGCTATAGCTTACACTATGAGAGAAGGCACATCGATGGAACAATCTATCGACTCAACAACGCTCCTCATTAAAAACACCGGCATATAAGGACCTTTCCAAAACATTTTCATAGAGGTAGCGAAGATAGGGTTAAGGAGAGTCACTTAAGGAAGACCCGATAAAGGCTGTGGAGCACTTCCTAAGATTCATACCGGGTTTGATACGTATTAAGCATTGAGCATGCTCTATGAAGACTCATTTACTACTATTTAATACACTTAAGAATTCAAATGAAATTTCTATGTAAACTTTGATCAGATAGGTCGGAAACACTATCTTCTTGAGAACGAGCTCGAAGCAATTGATATAAGATCCAACATAGTAGAGTATGTACTGCGAAAATAAGTACGGAGGTGTTCCTAGAATGAAACTCTACGTAGGTAAGATGAAGTAAATACTGGTAACAAGCAGGTAAACATCATAACCTTTCATATCAGTTATCGAGTAATAGCCCCTATAGCTATACATGCCGAGTTAGTACACCATATTCACAGTGTATGTTTCAATAAATATTTCCGCAATATATTACTTACTTAACCTAATTCATTCCCCTGATAATTTTTGTAGTGACTATAGGGGCTTGAGTCTTACGTTTAAGAAATCTTGTTCTGAGATACAGTAATAACTTAACTGATACCTCAGTACCGTCTCTTAACTTGACCCAAGATCACTTAATTACGTGACTAATCCTTCCAATATTTAAATACATAGGATTTTTAATGCGTACTTAATCCTGTCCATCTGAAGTTATTAAAACTATTTTAATTGATAGGAACGAAAGTTAATTTCAGTACGCCCTAAATACTCTAGGGGTTACTCAAAATTGGATACGTTCGGTAAATTACTGGAGGTTAACTTAAGTAATGGTAGGTACAGAATATTGGAAGTTCCTGAGGAGGTTGTTAGGGCTTTTATCGGTGGTAAGGGTCTAGGTGCTTACCTCCTCTATAAGATGTTAAAGCCTGGTACAAACCCATTAAGTCCTGATAATATATTGATGTTCCTCACCGGACCATTAACGGGTACTCCATACCCTACATCAGGTAGGATGGTAGTAGTTACTAAGTCGCCCTTAACTAATATATACTTGGATAGTCACGCAGGCGGTTTTTTAGGTCCTGAGATTAGGAAGGCTAGCTACGACGGTATACTAATTACTGGTAAGGCATCAAGTCCTGTCTACTTATGGATTAAGGATGGTGAGGTTGAGATTAGGGACGCTAGTAAGCTCTGGGGCATGAAGGTAACTGAAGCTGTTAGAGCCATTAGGAAGGAAACTCATGAATCGGCTCACGTGGCTGTTATAGGACCTGCTGGTGAACACCTAGTTAAGTACGCGGCAATAATGATTGACAGTGATGAGGACCCATGGAGAGGAGGAATATTCGGTAGAGGCGGTGCTGGTGCTGTTATGGGTTCTAAGAACCTTAAAGCAATAGCTGTTAAGGGTAGTTCTAAGCTTAAATATGCTAATGAGGAGAAGCTTAAGGAGGTTTCTAGGAAGGCTATGGAGTTGCTAGAGAGGACTAAGTTCCTTAAGGTTAGGAGAGCAATAGGTACTTCATTCTGGGTTGAACCAATGAATAGACTCGGTATCCTACCTACTAAGAACTTCAGTAGGGGCTACATGGATGATGCTGTAGGACTTTACGGCGAGTACTTAAGGGCATTCGTTAAGCGTACACCAGCTTGTGCTAACTGCCCAGTAGCTTGTGGTAAGGTCGTTGAGGTTGATGGTGGTGAGGTTAAGGTCGAGTATGAGGACATAGCATTACTAGGTAGTAACTGCTTAATCAATGACGTCATGAAGGTAGCTAGGTCGCTTAAGTTAGTTAATGAGTTAGGTCTAGACGCTATATCAACAGGTAATGTAGTTGCTTTCGCTATGGAACTTAAAGAGCTAGGACTACTTAAGGATGTACCATCATTTGGTGATGATGAGGGTCAGAGAGAATTAATTAAGAAGATAGCCTATCGTGAGGGTATAGGTGATTTATTAGCTGAAGGAGTTGCTAGAGTAGCTAAGAAGTTAGGCGGTAGGGCTGAGGAAATAGCTATGCATGTTAAGGGTATGGAGTTACCTGGTTATGAGCCTAGGGCATCATGGGGTATGGCATTAGCTTACGCAACATCAGATAGGGGCGGTTGCCACCAGAGGGCATGGACAACAAGGGCTGAGATTGAAGGCCCTCTAGAGAGGTTCTCAACTGAGGGGTTAGCTAAGTTCGTTAAGGAGGTTCAGGATGAGAGAGCTGCTGCTTTCTCATTAATAGTGTGTGACTTCATACCGCTCTACAATCCATGGGATGCGGTATCAGCCGTTACTGGCTTCGAATTTACTCAGGAGGATTACTTAAGAGCTGGTGAACGTATATGGAACTTAGTTAGGATATTCAATATTAGAGAAGCAGGTATTAGCAGGAAGGATGATACCTTACCACCTAGGGTATTCAACGAACCACTACCGCTACCACCAGACGGTAAATTCAGTATTAGCTTAAAGAAGGAAGTCTTCGATAGAATGCTCGATGAATACTATGACTTAAGGGGATGGACCAAAGATGGAGTACCTACTAAGGAGATACTTATAGAGTTAGGACTCGATAAGTTCTTTCCAGACATCTTAACCTACGCTAAATAACCCCTTCCCTTGTTTGGAGGTGTCCCTAAATGGTCTCACACACATGGAGAATAGGTCTAATTGGATTTGGTAATGTAGGTCAAGGCTTTGTAAGGATCTTAGCTAATAAAGGTGATAAGCTACGTGAGAGGTATGGATTTGAGTTTAAGATAGTAGGTATTGCTGATCCCGTTAAGGGCTCCGTATTCGATCCTGAAGGCTTAGATGTTAAGAAGTTAATAGAGTTGATAGATAAGTATGGACACATTAGGGATTACCCAAGTGGTAGGAAGGACATTGATAGCCTATTCCTATGTAGGTCAGACGTTGTAGACATCATAGTTGAGGTGACACCAACCAATATAGAGACAGGAGAACCTGGATTGACACATATTAGGGAGGCTTTAAAGCATGGTAAGCACGTAGTAACCTCTAATAAGGGACCAATAGCTATAGCATACCCAGAACTTAAGAAATTAGCTGAAGAGAACGGAGTATTCCTAAGGTTTGAGGGTGTGGTACTTAGTGGTACACCAGCTATTAACTTAGCTCTAGAGGCGTTAGCTGGTGCCGACATTAAGAGGGTTCAGGGAATAGTTAATGGCACAACAAACTTCATCCTAACCAAGATGGAGGAAGGTATGACTTACGAAGAAGCACTTAAGGAAGCTCAGAGGCTAGGCTATGCTGAAGCTGACCCAACAGCTGATGTTGAAGGTTGGGATGCGGCCATTAAGACAGTCATAATAGCTAATGTACTTATGGGTGGCTCAATAACTATTAAGGATGTTGATAGGGAGGGCATTACTAAGATAACCTTAGAGGATGTTAGGAAGGCTAAGGAGGAGGGCTGTAGGATTAAGTTAATAGCTGAGGTAGTTAAGGAGGAAGGTACTATTAAGGCTTCAGTAAAGCCTAGGAAGATACCATTAGCACACCCACTAGCTAATGTCATGGGGGCTACAAACGCATTAACCTTTGAGACCGATCACTTAGGACCAGTAACTATAGTGGGTCCTGGAGCAGGTAGGGTAGAGACGGGCCAGGCAATACTAACTGATATACTAGCTATTCATAGGTATACCCACGGAGGTAGGATCTAATGGTTAAGGGACTTAAGGTAATAGACCCTAGCATGCCCATAGAGAGCCTAAGCACGCTGGTATTCCCGGACTACCCACAACTACTTAAGGCTGCATTACAACTAAAGCAACCCATGATTACAACTTAAATATATGAGTGCTCGTAGAGCGCACCTCAACAATGTAATGTGCGGTGTATATGTATCTTACCACTTCATAGATGAGGGCCTGACTTAGATAAAGTACCTTCTGAGTATGGAATGAGTAGAGAGGAGCTAAAATATAAAATTAAGGAACTACCCCGAAGTAGGTAAGGGCTAGGTATTACTGCTATATACAGGCTACAGCGCTAAAGCAGATACTCCAGCCTCAACAATCTCCCACTGAAAGAGCTTAAGAGTTTGTAGATCCTACTAATTAATAGAACCTAACAATCTTACTACGTCTCGACTCTAAGCTCATATAGCTCCATATAGATTACATGAGTCAATACTACGTGATTCCGTAACTACTAAAGAGGTAAAATGTCTACTAGACAATGTTACAAATTATGTAATAGCTTAGCAGGAGTAAGCTTTAAAGTATAAGTGGGAACTAGGGTCAATACATTAAAGATTACAGGATTAGTAGTTAATGCTCTGACAGATTAACCTCGTAATTTCGCTTAGTATATTTACGATGGCTAGATACTAGGGTTTTTCTCTTTAAATCATCTGCGGATCTTCTTAAGCTTAAAGCTACTTCCTTTATCACTATTTACAACAACTTATAGCAAAGATTATCGGTAAAGCTTATCCCTCAGCTTAAAGTGAGTGTTAACTAGGTTTATAAGTGCAGGTATCTCAATTAACAACCCCATGGTGATAGTGAATATCTTGCTGCTATTAATTCCGTAATCACGATTACGGCAGCTATCGCTAATATTCATGAATTCGTTACTCCTTAAATATGCTTAGTAACGAAGACTGTAACCAACAACGTTTTATTGAAAAGTTGCTCCAAGAAGGAACCTAAGCTAACCCTTCTGCCTTAGCTCTTCAGCTCATATATAAGCCCCTTAAGCTAATCCTAAACCTTGAGGATAGCTATCTCTAAGGAGGCTATATACCCGTAAAGTTCCATAATAAGCCCTATCTCAGAAACGAGGAATAGCTCTTTAGAACAACATTTAAGGCTCTAGCGGAACCCTAGGATCAACCTGCATAGATTTCAAAGGCCGTCCACCATAACGTTAGCTAATAGTTTTAAGATGCTAATAAGCGTAATGGCTACATTAGGTTTCTGGGAGCTACTCTAAAAGACCATAAGGAGGTCAGGAGCGAACCGTTATGAACTGAGGTGAACAAGAAGAATATTAAATAAAATAAAAGAGTTGTTCTTACGAAAATAACACTAGAAAAGCATTATTTTTCCTGAGTGAAGTTTCTCAAAGTCTTTACCGAACTCGTCTGCAAATGCTTTTTCTGCTCTAAGTCCTGTGCAGTGACCAGTGTAAACTTTTTTAACTCCTAGCTCTTTAATAGCACTTACCGTACGCTTAATTCTCTTGTCTTCCGCATCTATTAAGTGGAATCCCCCAATAACAGCATATACCTTGTTTATTCCACTTATTTTGATAGCTTTTTGAATCATGCTAACTATTCCTGGATGCGAGCATCCTACTATAATGACTAAGCCTTTTCTAGTATTTACTGCAAGTCCTATCTCATCTTCGACATTATCCGGAATTATCCTTCCTTTTTCAAGTCTGTAGAGACCAATAGTAACTTTCTTCTCAAACTCAACTTTCTCTTCCTTTGTAATTTCTCCAAGAGTAAAGACTCCCGGCATTAATTGTATAGGGTCTTTACTCAAGATCCATATACCTCCAAGTCTCTCTATCTCCTCCTTTGAACCGCCCCTCAAAGGCGGGATCCCCGCATACATGAACTCTGGTTCTATAGCAAAGCTCACTTTAAAGATGTTTGGATGTGCAAATATCGGTATTTCTTTATTTATTTCCTTCATAATACCTAGTAGACCTCCTGTATGATCAAAGTGACTATGTGAGAGAATGATCATGTCTATTGTTTTTGGGTTAATGTTTAAAAGTTTCATATTAAAGAGAATTGGCTCGGCATAGGATCCCGTATCAAATAGTATTCTTCGCTTAATATCATTAATCCTCACTTCAATTAGAAAAGAAATTCCATGCTGTGCCCAAAACGGACTATTGTATCCAGCATAGTCCTCAGCCAACGTGTAGACCTTCAATTCATCTACTTTTTTGTTGGTCGTAATTACCACCATTCCTTAATACCTACTCTAAGTATCTCCCTCTAGGCCATTCCCTTAGCAATCTCATTATCTCTTCCTTATTTCGGGATACCATTATAAAGTATATTAGGAGGCCTATCGCTAACCATATCCCGAAGTACATGAGGGCTCTGGCACCTTGCAGGAAGAAGAAGTATATGGAAATCGCTAAACCAGCTGCAGGGAATACTAATTTCCAACCCTCTAATTTAAAGAACTTGGTTTTTCTGTACATATCTGGGTGTTTCTTTGGGAGGAAGAATATGCAAAGATGGAACATTATCCATTCAAATAGAAATGCCGCAACCACGATTTCAGCCACTAATTCAATTGTCCCAGTTATTATCAGGAAGATAGCTATTGCATCCCCAAGTATTAAGGCAACATGCGGTATTCCAAACCTGTTTATCTTATGAAGACCCGGAAGGATCTTGTCTCTGGAAATAGCGAATGCTATTCTTGCGGCAGTTGCTTGCTCACCATTATGTGAAGTCAGAATAGCTGCCCAAGCCACTAGAATTACGAACGTGACACCTAAGGGACCCATGAATGCTGAAGCCGCGGCGGCATAGGGAGCTTCTGAACTCGCGAATTTATCCCAAGGTAGTACTCCTACGCATACAAAGCTTGAGAGAGTGTAAAGCACTATAGGTATTAATACACCTAGTACTACTGCTTTAGGTAATACTGATGGACTTTTAACTTCCTCTCCAATATCTGTAGCAATAGTGAGTCCAGCATATGAGAAAATAAGCAGGGATGCAGCCTTTAAAACCCCTCCCCAACCCATAGGAGATCCTAGGCTTAAGTAGGAAATGTTAATGTGGAAAAGCCCCCAAAAGCTAAATATCAAAATACCAGCTACTAGAAATAGAAAGAGTGCGTCCTGAACCCATGCTACCACTTTAATTCCTAGATAATTAATTACGAAGAATATGAGGGTCACTATTATAGCTCCTATAACTGTGGGTACCTTCCAGCTAACTCCAGGTAAGGCGTTCAGGTAGCTTATAAATGCCTTAGCTGTTATAGCGACAGGCCCAATTATTGCAAGCCACATTGCCCATCCGGTTAGAAAGCCGAGAATAGGATGTAGAATTCTTGATGGGTAGACGTAGCTCCCTCCTTCTACAGGGTAAAAGGTTGATAAAGATGCTGTTGTAATCCCTATTAGAATTACTGGAACTGCCCCGATCAGATATGAGAGCCATACTAATGCCCCAGCATATTTAGCTGCAATCCCTGTTATAATGAAAAGCCCTGCTCCTATTATAATTCCTGCAACTATAGAAGTAGCATCCAAAACTCCCAATTCTTCTCTAAGACGCCTTTTCTCAACCATACCCTCTTCCCTCCTTCCTTCTGTTAACTAGAGTCAATTGCTTCTCATCATGTGCAAACTTTAAGGTTTTTCTAATCCATTGACAAAATGTAGCAGAAGCTTGCAGACTAGGGCATTTAGAACTATCTTTTCTCCTTCTATTAACTACTGCAATAACAGAAAAACTTGTCATAACTCTCCAACTAATGTCTAATATTAAAATATTTAAGTTTTTACGTAACTAACCCATATAACGCTCCTCTACGGCATTGCTTACCATCGTATTATTTACTCACTACTCTTAATAACTTGTAGAAGACAAACAACCACTTAATACCCTATGGTGGACTTGGTTACTTACTACTAAATTATTTATGCCTAGTTCTATTAATTGGGATACCTAAGCACAATGTTGGAAATTTAGGAAGAATGAGAAAGTATTAACTTGATTATTAGGGGTATTAATTAGGATTAGCTAAGATCTATAACATAATTAATATCTTAGGAATGCCCGCTTAAAACTCCTAGAATTTACGTTTGTTCAACTACATTACTACGTATAAGAAGGCTGTAAAGTTAATAATGTATGTAAGAATATGAAACCTATATATTATCAAATATTGGTATTGATGAATGTTAATGAAATGATGACTACTAGTACAAGAAGATACCAAGCAAATGCGTACTACATTCAAGATTTAAAAGAGTAGACTTAACCAATGTCAAAACTACGGTAATTTAACTCATCATCTATAATTACATTCATATAGTACATTGTTAGATCCTATACGGCCTTCCTCAACTTCTCTCCAAGACTTTCTTTAATAGGCTTTAGTCCACTCATTAAAGCCCTTTTTATATTAAGCATCTACCAAAGATTCATGTAGTAAGAAGTAAAACCTGAAATTCTGTGGGGGAGTTAATTGCCAGGGATCTTAGATGGGGAAGATTCCAGGAAACCTACTTAGGAAGTATGTCTTAAGGAGAACTGGTTCTAGTAGGGACGATGTCATTGTAGGTCCTGGCGAAGGTATTGATGTATCGATACTTTCAACAGGAGGAGACTTAGTTATTGTTGCTCATAGCGACCCTATCGTTGGCGCTTTAAGGAGAATTGGATGGCTCGCAGTTCATATAGCATGTAATGATGTGGCGACCGCAGGTGTTGAACCTAGATGGGTTTTACCTATTATTCTCCTGCCAGAGGAGTGGAGTGAGGATATGGTTGATGAGATAACGAGAGACGTGAATGAGGCAGCCATAGAACTAGGTGTTGCTGTAGTGGGTGGTCATACAGGTTACGCTGTAGGTTCTAAAAGACCTATTGTGGTAGTTACAGCGATAGGTATTGGGGAAAAAGGTAAGGTACTTACTTCAGCAGGTGCTCGTCCTGGCGACTTAGTTTATATAACGAAGGGAGCTGGTATTGAGGGAACAGCTATCCTAGCAAGTGACTTTAAAGATATCCTACTTAGTAAGGGTGTGAAGGAGGAAGTAATCAGAAGAGCCGAGGAATTCATGAAGGAGATTAGTGTTGTTAAAGAGGCGTTAGCCTTAGCAAGATCCGGGGCTGTTACTGCTATGCATGATGCTACGAGAGGTGGCGTAGCTGAGGCACTAATCGAGCTTGCCGTAGCTTCAGGAAATATGATTGAGGTTTGGGAGGATAAAGTACCTGTAAGGGAGGAGACAAGAATCTTTGCTGAAGTTTTAAAATTCGATCCCTTATGGATGATAAGTTCTGGCACCTTAGTATTTACTGTACCTATAGATAAGAAGAGAGTAGTTGAGGAGGTACTAGATAATTTAGGAATAAATTACGCTGAAATAGGTATAGTAAGGAAAGGAAAGGCAAGCGTAATAATTCATAGGAGGAAGGGTACAGAGGTACTGAGTGAGCCTAGACCAGAAAAGGATGAACTTGCTAGACTTTGGGAAACCTATCCTAGGGTAGTCTCATAAAGCATTACCTGGTAAATAAACCTACATGTCAGTAATTTTAATCCGATAGCTATTGATGCTTACCATTGGATTACCTACTCAAAGCTCTAGTCCACAAGAATTCAGAGTTCTTCATGATTATCATTTAAGTTCATGTAATGCGGAAGGTATTTTAATTGTTAAGACGATCGTAGTTAAGGGTAGGGCGATTTTTGATGGTTCGTGGTGTTAAGTACAGAATACCCGTGGGTTCATTCCTTGAGTGGGCTCACGGTATGTATAGGTTCATAGAGGAAATATATGTTCCTGATTATGACATATCATTTAACGAGGAGGGTTACGTGTTTAAAACTCCGAGTAATAGGTATGAGGCCATGAGATTACCTAGCGGTAAGGTTGTTGAGTGTAAGTACCTATATGATGTTGAAATCGATGAGAGAGACCTAAATCTAATGCTTAAGTACTTAAAGCTTAAAGAGGAGGTAGAGAGAGTAATAGCTAAGTACTTTCATAAGGATTAATCATTGTTCTAAGACCCCCTAATAATCTGAGGGATGGATAACTTAAACATCTTTATGATTTGTTACACGTAATGCTTCGTTCTAGCTATAAGACCTAAAACCTCTCTAATTATCTTACTTGCTGCAAATGCGGTGATTCCCTTATATTCATACTTAGGTATAAACTCTACTATATCGAAAGCTATAACCTCCAATTTTAAGCTCTTAATTACATCAATTAACTCCCTAACACTTAACCTCCAGACTCCGGATTTCCTACACCTGATGCGAATGCTGAATCTGGAACGTCGAGGTCTATGGACATGTATGCTTTAGTGAAACTTGGCTTAATGTAAGGATTAAGACGAATCTCTGGCGTACTTATCATCTTTATGCCAGTCTTCTTAGCGAATTCTACCTGCTCCTTTGTAGGTGCTCTAATACCTATTTCGATCACCTCATCACCTCCGATAAGTCCTTCCTCAACTAAACGTCTAACAGTACATGTGTGTGAGTATTTATCACCACCATACTGAAAGTATGGATCCGGGTGAGCATCAAAGTATATGAGACCGAAATCATCGTTAGAGACTCTCCTTAATGCCTTGATAGAAGCGTATGTTATGGAGTGATCACCACCGAGGAATAGGAAAACTACTTCAACTCTATAATGTTTATTTAATAGCCCTGATGCCTTATCCACGATGTCGTTAAATGAATTTCCATGGACATCACCTAGGTCTTTATAACGCCATACCTCCTTGAGATCTATGAGGTCTTCAGTAAAGCTGTTATAGAGCTCATCAGTAGTTGCTTCCCTAATAACTCTAGGAGCTTCCTTAGAACTCTTCTAAATAAGGATGAACCATCCCATGCTATACCTAGAACTAAGGATTTGGTTTATCGGATTTAGGGATACCGAAGAACAACATCTACCACGCTCTGAACAACATATCTTGTGAGGAAACATAGGCTTTTGTGATTAGAAGCCCTTCTATGAGTTAAACTCATAGATAAGATTATTAAGGTAATTAGGGGTGAATTGTTTTTAGAGCTTGGTGCTTAAATGAGGCTCAGCTTGAGTAAATCCTTAGTCCCTATCGCAATCTTAACTCTATCCCTACTCTTAAGACTACTGTACTTCCTTGATTATCCCATATTTAGACTCGATGAACTTTATGAATGTCTATGGAGTTACCTAATATCATTAGGTAAGCTGTATCCCCTCACAAATACCGCACCATTCATTGGTGCTCTATACAATTACTTGGCAGCCCTATTTTACACTCTATCTCCCTCAATAACATCCTTCAGATTACTACCAGTTATTACTGGGTCATTAACACCCTTCATTCTCTATTTCCTAGTACGTGATGTAACTAAGGATCAAATTACTGCCTTGATTTCATCCTTAATCTTAGCTTTAATGCCTCCACATATACTCATTGCTAGTCATGTTGCCTGGTCAGCTAGTTTAACACCACTACTCTTTACCTTATCCTTGTACTTAATATGGAAAGCTTATAGAAGTGGTAGTAAGTTGTACTGGGTTATTACAGGCATAGTAGTAGGTCTAGCTATTCAATCACATCCCTCAATCATAGCATCATATATAGGTATAGTATTGGCGTCATTATACATTTTTAAACTTAAAGTACTTAAGGTAGCTAAGTCGGTAGCTCCGTGGTTTATTACTGGCTTCCTCATAGGTTATGCAAACATGGTTGTATACAACATAGTGAATCCCTTACACTCATTAATGTTCATGGCTCAAGCTAGATGGACGGGTATATCGAGTGAGCTAACTATTTTTGAGTATCTTAGGAGGTTAAGGTTTATTACTATAGAGTATGTAACTATGTATCCTTCAGGAATACCCATAATAACTTTATTTTACTATATGAAGCAACCATTATTTTATATTTTCATTTCCTTATTCACTATATTGATTATTTTAGCCGTACTTAGGAGTAGAGCTGGTAGAGCATTACTTATATACTTAATGGCTACGCTATGTATTCTAGCCTTAGGGACTAGAGGTTTTATGGTGTTTAATATCTTTGGATTTACTTGGGGACCGCATTACCTTCAACAACTAACACCATTAACAGCCATGCTTCTAAGTTTAGGATTTTTATCCATTCGTAAGTTTAAGATCAAATTAAATTACCTAAGACTATTAAAAGGTGTGTTATTAGGGTTTTCATTATTCATGATTATGGTGTGGCCAACATTAAACATGATTGCTATGCAGACTTACTTCTATAGGAATGGTTACACTAACCAAGCATTCTTAAGTGTGCTTAACACCATAGATGAGAAATACGGTAACATACCTATGTACGTAATGTACGATAATCCATATAGGGATCCAGCACTAACAACACTTCACTTCATAGCCGTTCTAGAAGGTGTTAATATCTATCCCAGAATGGATAAGGATGTAATAGTAACTCTTAGAGACATGGGCGTTAAGATGGTTGGTGAGAATGTTATAAGAAGGTATGTAGAGAGTGTTGTTCGTGAGTCAACTAATGAGTTTGTAAATGAGCTCTACAAGTCAGGTATTGGTGCTATAGTAATGAGTCCTAATAAGGTAGCAATTAGCGCGCTTAAGGAATTAGGACTTGAAGGTAACTTCACGGTAATTGATGAGCAAGTTATCAGTATGGGTAACGTACCCATATTTAGGGTTGTAGTTATTGAGGAGTTAAGTTCGTGTAAATGTTAATGATAACCCTACATTACGCTCGCATTTAATACTTAATATAGGCTTAGTTAATAACAATACGTGATTATTGTGTGGAGAGTTTACGCTATACATTCATAGGTTATGTATGTCTAGCTATAACGTTGTTAAGTCTTTAAAGAGTGAAGGTTTATTACGTAGTATTAAGCTAGTTGATGTATCTAATGATTTAGGAGTTATTACTGAGTTAGGATTACTTAGTGTACCTGCAATTAGTAAGGATGGTAAGATAATAGGTATCGACCCATTGGAGCCAGATTTTGTTAAAGCCTTACTAACCGGGGATAAAGCTATTATTGAAAAATATGTCCCTAAGAGCTATAGTGAAGCATTAGATAGGTTTAGTGTTAGCTTAATCCATAGTAGTTATGCCTCAATCTTAGCGTTAATTCATAACTCCATAGACCCATTACTAAATACTAGGTTTATCGATCATGCAGTAAGATTAGAGTTAGTAAGTTCACTAAGTAAGGATAAGCTAATTGAAGAGATTAGGTTAAGATCACGTGATATATTTGAATCACTTAAGGACAAGATGATTAGAGTTGCTGCTAAGAATTACTTAAGAGAGGTAGTGTGGATCTTAGGTACTGATATAGATGAGTTAACACTTAAGAAATTCATTGATAGGGACTTAATCACGCAATGGTTACTAGCTAAAGCATCAGTAGGTAGAGTACTAGTACCATACAATTTCAATAAAGTTAAAGATGTAGCTACACATGTAGTTAATGTACTTACTAATAGGTTAAGCAAGTACTTGAAAGATCTTATTGAAGAGTATAGAATATTAATGAGTGAATTCGTACATAAGGAGCTAAAGTAAAGAATAATGAAGGTAAAAGCGGTAATAACTCAATCCCCTAACCATATGGAATATCTACTCTGAATTGATAATGCTCCTGACTAACTCCTCAACGTAGTTATTTATGGTGTTGATATTATCTTCACTTATATCAGGGCCTACTCTTGTCTTAGCCTCAATAATAAACCTATAATTACGTACTAGCTTATCCTTATGCTCGATCTTAACACATGTTGATATCCTTACATTAGTCTATAGTGACTTCCCTTGCCATTTAACACTCTACCCTGAGCCTCCATAATTATGTCACTAGGTAGTGATACTTCGTAATCATTAGATCAAATCTTAAACAATAATTTAGCTCCTAGGAATTCTTTATCACTCTTAACACTTAATCTAATCTCCATCAATACCTCATCAACAGTATTAGGGAAATCTTCATAGTACTCCTTAGGACCGTTTCCCGTCCTAGGTCATTGTAGGTCTCACTAGGACGGGTTGTGCCTCTACTCCATGCTTCATCGTGGCTACAAGCCACTCTACGTGGAGGTCATGGGCACCCTTCGGGAGGCAGACGGCATAACCCCCACATCTAAGAGGTACTTCTTTACGAGATTCATCGCTCCTATAACGTCTCGGTCATGTATAAAACCACATTTAGGACACTTCATAAGCCTAGGTTTCCACCCATTCCTCTGGGCATTGCCCATCATCGGGACAGGTTTAGAGCTACAGATAGGACATATTGAGGAGGTGTAGGAGGGATCAACAAGAACATATGGGATATTATGCTCTGTCAACTTCTCGGTTATCAGCTTATGTACTCCACGTATACTTGACTGTTTCAACCTATGTACATCAAGCCCATGAAATCTCCTATCTCTCTCAATGACCTTATCCTGGAATCTCTTAGGGAGTTTCTCAAGTACAGCTATACCATCCTTAACAATATTGGTAATGGCTTTAACTAGTTTCAGCTTAATATCTCTCTTGACATTTCTCTCCCTAAGCTTCTTTAATGCAGTTCTTAATCTTCTATTATCTTTAACACCAAGCTCCTTACTTCATCTCTACTGAATCTTAGCCCTCCTACATGCATATCCAAGAGCCACTTTGGAGAAGTTAGTTACTATATTGATAGCTCTACCATCGGGGTGGGTGTAGATAGTTACATTGTTCTCGTTAATATCAATACCATAAAGTTTTGATGAATTCAGCGCTTTAGTAGATTCGGCTTCTTTAGTAAAGACTACGTAGAGATAGAGATTGTTACCTACAAGCTTCCACCTAGCAGAACTTCTAAGAATCCATCCATCGTTACAGTATCTCCAGAACAGCTTATGGAATTGTAATGGTGCATTTATCCATCCCTTATGAGTAGCTATTCTTACTCCCTCTAGCGTTAATTTCCATAACTGATTGTCACATCCAACACTCCACTTCCTAACTATAGGCTTATTAGTCTTAGCCAGTCCTCTCTTCCTAAGCTTCCTAAAACTCTTAAGCCTCTGAGAAGCATCACGTATAGCCTCATGAATATAATGGAAGGTATATCCTCGTACTTTTTCCTAAACTTCCTGTACAATACTTTCTTAGCTCTTGTCCAAGAAGTGATATTATTGTTCCACATGTACTCAAGAGTTTCAATAAGTATTCTTCCATAGACTTTGTAGATACGACCTAATACCTCAGCCTTAATCTTAGTTAGCGGTAATGATACAAGTACTACAGTTTTATCAAGGGTCTTTAATCGCTGTTCAACTGCTTTCATCACCTTCCTACACTTGTGACTACGCTTACCATAGATTCTAGAGACAAACGATGTAAATATCTTTATAAGGTCTTCAACTAGTTCCTGATAGAAATCTTTCGGTAGTTCTTGGAAAGCCACCACGACTTTCACTCCATAAGCTTTGAAGAGTTCCTCAAGATACTTAAACCCAAACCTTGTGAGTCTGTCCTTATAAGCTACCAATAATACAACAAACTCGTGTTTCTTAGCCATATCTATTAACTTCCATAGTCCCCTCACACCCTCTTTAAGACCACTAGCGATGTCTTTGATAATCCCTACTAGCTCCCAGTTGTTCTGCTCTACATACTTCTTTAGTGCCTTTATTTGATTCTCTAGTTCCTTCTTCTGGTTAGCACCACTTACACGAGCATAAATAACTGCACGAGCTGCTCTAGGAGTCCTTATCTCCTCTATTGGTTGTCCAAGAGGTCTCTTAACTTCACTTTCTGGTATTCTCCACCTACCACCAATATTAACTGCTTTTATTTTGCCTTACTTTAATCCATCTACGAAGAGTACGATTAGCAATACCTGAAAATCTCACAAACCTCTCTAGTACTATAATGACGTTTCAAATTCCTTCTCCGAGATGAGAAGACCTACATAGACCTATAAAAACTTCTACTCTAGAAACTGCTAACTGACCCTTGAAGTCTTCATCCTTAAGTAGTTTGGTGATAGTGTTGATGTCGCGGATATTAGCATAGAGTGTTACGGCAACCTCAACACCTTCTACCTCACCTAGCTCGTCTGGTTTAACTAGAACCATGAATGGGTATTTAGAGACTGCGTCGTAAGATTTAGGCTTAATAAGTGATTCAATCAATGTGTCAATAATCCAGAATGTTCGATAGGTGTCAAAGCTGTTGTAAACTCTAAGATACCCATCTATTACTTCATACATGGTCTGAGAGTCCCCACTATCGTAACAATCCAACCTTCTAGCTAGTTGTTCAGATAACCTAACAAAATCGAATAAGCCCGATAAGACACCTAAGTAGATGCGGGGAAGCGAATCGTTTATACATTCACTATGTCTTTTAAAGCTTCATTGGGGTTAGTGGTGATGTCTTCAGACGATATTAGCGATTACTTTATCCAATACTTAGCTTTCTCACTCGGTCTTACTTTATCTTCATCTGCAAACTTCCATAGTCCTTGTTTAGGTTTAATGATTTCAACACCTAGTGCTTCCGTAAGGGCATCACTCAGCAATACTTCATACTCGCCTGGAACACTTACTGCCTTAGCTTTAACCCAATTACTTACTCTATCCTCGGTTTCCACACGAACTTCAACATATCCCAGGATGTAAGCTGATACTTCAGTACCAACAACACTATACCTTTCACTCTCGATGTTTTCAAGAGGTAGTGTGAGTTTTTTAGCTAGAGCAAGGGGGATATGTATCTCGGGCTCATCAGCCTCGTAACCACTATTGACTAATGCTGAAGTTATTACGTTGTTCCCTCCACACCTAATCTTTACTCTTACCCTTACACCCATGGCTAACCCTCTTAAACTTACCGAACCTTCCACGTAATCTCGACCTAATCACATGAATTGGTACGAACTTACCGAACCTTCTCATAAATGATACCTCATCAAGATTATAGTACGTATCACAGAAATTAAGTAATGATTAAGTTATAAGCAATAAGTAATTAGCTCCAGTCATTTTGAGTATCTTACTCATGCATCGCATTTAAAAGCGTACATTTATGGAATTGAAGTTTAAGAGGTATTAGACATTTACATTCATGGGACTGAGTTTTGAGAAGGCTAGGTAGAATGGTTGGTAGGATAGGACATATATACCCGTTGAGAAGAAGATTAGGTCATATATACCCATTAAGGAAGAGAGTTGGTGTAAGTAGTGGCTGTGAGGGTGAAACTAAGGATTAAGTCTAAAGCGTCAGGGAAAGAAGTAGTAACATCAGCCCTAGTAAACTCAGGTTTTGAAGCTGAAACACCTCAGCTATTAATTCCTAGAGCACTAGCATCAACCTTAGGGTTATGGCCTCCACCTCCAGAGGCTTATCTTGTTGAAGTAGGTACTGCTGGTGGACCTGTTAGGAATTACTTAGTACCTAAAGCAGCTGAAGTCACTGTTGAAACAGAGGATAGAAGAGTTGGGCCTGTAGTATGTGATGTGATGATATCGAGCATAGAGTATGAAGTACTCATAAGCGATAAATTAGGTGGTGAACTTGGTATAGTAATACTTGATTTAAGAGGGAAGTGGCGTTTCTCTGATGAGGATAAAGTTAGGGAGACTGAACAACCTCAATATTGGTTTTGAGAACTTAGCTAAATAACTATGTAAGAAATCCTTAAGAAGTAAAAGAGGTCTCATAATGTCCTGCAATATAGATGAAGTAATTAGGAGCTACATATGTAAGCATAAATGGATATTAGATGTAGGCTCAGGTTCAGGAAGCTTTATAAAGAGGCTTCTAAACATATGTAATTCACATATTTATGTCGTAGGAGTCGACATAAATGAGGATAGACTACGTAAGGCTAAAACGATTATTACTGACCACTTAGTAGACCTTATAACATGTGATGCATCTAACCTCCCAGTTAGGAGTGAATCAATTGATAATGTGACGCTATTTCTAACACTTCATGAGATTGAAGAAAACCTTATTGATAATGTACTTAGTGAGATAAGAAGAGTTATGAGGGTTAACGGCACATTATTCTTCGTTGATAAGTTTTTATTTAATTCATCAAGTCCTAATGAGGAACTTACATTACTTACTGAGGAAGCGTACCATAAGGCCTTAGAGTATGTTGAGGGGGTGAAACTATGGGGTTTAAGAAATCCTGATGAGTACATCAATAAATTTAAAGATCAAGGATTTACGTTAATACTAAACTGTACAGCTCAAGGTAGGTACATTGACGGTAAAACATTCATTAATAATTGGGGGAAAGACACGATGAGATTACTGAAACTTATAAAGGATGAACAGAAGAAGGAGAAGCTCAATGAACTAGTAAATAGGATAAGGATTATAGGTAATAAGTACGGTTATGGACCAGCTAAGCTACTAGTGGCCATATTATGTAAGCTCGTTAAGTAGTAATTACGTAGTATGAAATTATTAGTTAAAAATTAATTATGATTTACTACTCGTGGACAGTTTATGTAGCCACTTAGGTAGTCTAGGTATTTCCCTAAGCTTATTCGTGTAGTAGTCCACCGGACATACGTACTAACACGTATTACAGCCACTATATCCATGCCCCTTCTTAAACACTTTATTGGACATCAAGCATGCCTCAAAGTCCACGTAACCGTCAGGCCTGATTGCTACACCTCACATGCTTCAATACAGTGTTTACATCCTGGAATCTTTCTAGCTACTAAGCATAGATTCTCAACTTAATGATCTCCTAGGCTTTAGTGATGCATTTAGTGATTACGGCACCAAATCTCGCTCTAATACTATACTAAGGCGTTATGTGCAAAACGTTGATCCCTATAGATTAATGATGTAATAATTGCTAATTTTGATATTAGAATATATCGTGTGTTATAAGTAGTTTTTGGTGTTTAGGTCATGTTTAATAAGACTTCGAAGTATTATAATGATGTACTTAAGGAATTATTTGAGCATGTTTTAAGAGAGTATAATATAAACTTAAATGATACAATCTTATGTAGACCTAAAAGTGGTGTCGATCTAAGACTTCCTAGTGATGAATACGCGTTACTTAGAGGTCCGGAGATACTCTTGACGTGTGAATACCGTGACGGTATTGGTCAAGTATTTACTACCGCACCACGAAGTTTTAAAGGTAGTCTTAGAGATGTATTAAGTCTTAACTTAAACTACATCAGGAACGCTAGTATTTTCCATGCAGTCATGAATGCTGTATTAAAGCATCTAGGGTTGATAGATAAGTCGGAACACTGTAATGGGGAAAAACCTAAGTTATGTGGTTACGCATTATATATTGAGCTACTATCTAAATATGGTCAAGACTTTAAAGTTCTACATGTAGGTTATCAGCCAAGCCATATTGAGTATCTCTCTAAGTTATTACATGATAACCTAGTAGTAACAGATCTTGATGAAAGATTAGTATGGAGTATTAAGTATGGTAGACCTGTAATTGATGGTTTATTGAATAAGTACTTAATACACCACGCTGATATAGTACTACTTACCGCAAGTTCCATTGTCAACAATACTGCATGGGAAGTACTAAACCATGCCTACATGCTTAGGAAGGAGATCGTGATCTATGGTGTATCAGCCTCAGCAGCAATATACTTACTAAACAATAGTGGTATTCTGAAAGTGAAGCATTTCTGTCCTTACGCTAAGTAAAGATTACAAGATTACTTAGTTTAGATTAATCAATAATATATACCTTAAGGTTCTTTATAGGTAACTTAACCACGACATCACTAGTTAATACCTCGTAATTAGTTATTACGTTGACATTAATTTTATCAGTAACTACTTTTACCAGCTTTAAGTTATTACTCCATGATTCTACACGAGTTACCTTACCCCTTACGCAGTTAATCCTAGGGTAGCATTTCTCAGTTTGATATAGTATTACCCTATCTGCAGGTATGGTTACTAAGACTCTATTATAACTCCTTAATTCTTCATACTCTATCGGGACTATAAGCTCTAGACCATGACAGTTAACTCTAGCTAAGCCGGCATCGATTAGGTATTCCTTAATCGTGCACTCAAATACGTTTATGTAGTGTAAGTACTTATTAATAGCTTTGAGCAGCCCTTTAAGATTCCCGCTATACATGATTTCTCCGTTCATTAGTATTGTGAAATTAGATCCTATCTCTAAAGCTTCATCTAGGTCGTGGGTAACTATAATCACCGTTAAGCCCTCATCTTTATTAATCTTCCTAATGGTGTTTGCTATCTGAACTCTATAGTCATAGTGTATCCCAGTAAATGGCTCGTCAAGAAGTAATATCCTGGGTCTGATAGCTAGAGCTCTAGCTAGTGCTACTTTCCTCTGCTCACCACCACTTAATGTTAGTGGATACCTATTCCTTAGCTCATATATGCCGAGTAACTCTAAGTAATGCTTAGCTATAATCACTGAATCATTGAAACTAAGACCTGCATTCCTTAACCCAAAGACTACATTCTCAAGTACCGTCATATGTGGAAATAAAGCAGTTGTCTGTGGTAAGTAACCTATCTTACGCCTCCACGGTGGTAACTTATCTACTGACTCACCATTAAAGCGTACACTACCTCTATACCATGTTAGACCAGCTATTACCTTTAGTAATGTTGTCTTACCTGCCCCATTAGGACCTATTACAACATGTATTGAGCCTGAAGGTACATGTAATGTCACATTCTTAAGTATGTAGTTTGAGACATTAACTAAGTCTACAGTAGTCAAGTAGCTTCACCCCCATATATCACGCCTTAACATACCCCACCTACTCATTATTAATGTCTCTACTTTCTCAACAATTAACTGTAGAGCTAATGCTAGAGCTCCAAGAATAACTATCAATGCAATAATCTCATCAACTCTTATCATAGAGTAGGCTTTCATCATAAGATATCCTAAGCCATTACTAACAGCTAAGTATTCAGTAACAAAGACTAGCCTCCAGCTATGTCCTGCCTCTAATTTTAGCATGGATGCTATATGAGTTAGTGCTAATGGTAGAATCACCTTAAACACTAAAACCCTCCTATTAGCACCTAAGGTTAAAGCTACATCAATAATATCTGGATTTATACTCTTTGAGCTACTAATGAGTGCGTATGCTAATGGAAAGCCCGTACATATAGTGACTACAGTTATTGGTAGGAAATCGTTCAGGCCTACCCATAACATTAGTAAAGGTATGAATGCAAAGGATGGTGTAACGGCTATGAATGCTATGATAGGGTATACGATATCCCTTAGGAGTCTCGATAGAAGTACTGCTAAACCTATACCTAATCCTAATATGATGCCTAGGGAGAACCCTACAAGTACTCGATAGAGTGATACAGCTAGTTGACTCAAGAAATCATAGTTAAGTACTAAGTCAATTAACGCGTATAGAACATTGTGTGGTTGCGGAAAGAGTGGGAATGGATTTACGTAGTAGATAGCGTACCATAACAATATTATCAATATCAATGCAACTAATACTCTCAGAACAGAGGAGATACCTGCTCTCAAGACTTACCACCTAAAATGCTTAGGTCAATGAATTCCGAAACACTTAGATTCCTTCTAAGTACACCGTATTTTACTAAGTAGTTTATGTATTGTTGAATCTCCTTCACATTAATATGAGTCACGTAATCCAAGTATGACATCGATTTACTTATTATGCCTACATCGCTAGCTAAGTATTTAGCAACTATTCTTGCTGCCTCGTCTGGGTGATTCCTTAAGTATTTTGTTGCCTTAGACAATATTCTCACAATCTTAACCACGATGTCTCGATGCCTCTCCAAAAATTCCTCAGTAACAGCTACTCCACTACCAGGCATTGTCGGCCATAGGCTTTGACTCCTAACTAATACCTTAGCACCCATAGACTCTGCTAATGTAACGTAATGCTCGGGTAATGCAGCAGCATCAATCTTGCCAGTAAGTAATGCCGTAGTCGCAATGAATGGAGGCATACGGTATATCTCAAGCGATAGGTTATACCTATCCTTAATTAACATAAGTAATAGCCAGGCTGGTGAACCAGGTCCTGACGTAGATACTTTCTTACCATTAAGATCACTTAAATCCCTAACCTTACTAGGATTAACTACAATAGCGTATCCATGATTATGCATCATAGCTACTAACTTTAACTTAACACCACGATCTCTAGCTAAGAGTAAAGGTCCAACACAAGCTAATGCTACATCAACATCCCCTCTAGTTAGTGCTGCAGCAAGTTCTAGACCCGTAGAGAACACCTTATAATCTAACTTAATACCTTCCTTACTAAACCATCCCTTATCAAGTGCTACCCAGAATGCTGATGAATGATCATTAAGCTCAACAGCAAACCTAACCACTACCTCACTTTTAACATTTACATAGCTATACCATAGGGTAAGTACCGTAACTAAGACTATCACAATACTAACTACGCCATAAACTCTTCTTTTCCTCAAGTCCACCACATATATTAGACATAACGAAAAGGGATAAAATATTTTTATATTTTATTGTCTAATAAATTTATTGGACAGGTGTTATAATGTCTAAAAGATTCGGTCTACTTACTGAATACCAAGTTAGAGTACTTAAGCTTAGATCTAAAGGATTAAGTTTAAGAAGGGTAGCCTCGATTTTAAATACATCACATCAAAACATAGCATTAACAGAGAAAAGAGCATTAGAAAATGTGAAAATAGCTGAACAAACTATATTAACATACAAGCTAGTTACTTCACCAATAAAGTTAGTCTTAAGTAAGGGTATGAAGTTAATTGATATACCTAGATTAATCATTGAGGAGGCAGATAGAGTAGGTATAAAAGTTAAGGCTGACTTCACCTTAATATTTAAGCTATTAAGATTCAAAGCAGGAGTATGCATAAGAGTCAACAGGATAGAGAGACCCATATTAATCATTGTGGATAAGAATGGATACGTTGATGTTTACCCTTACCATGAAGTTCAGGAAGTTTTTAATGATATAGAGAAAATTTAAATTACATACTTTTAATTAATACCCATATACTGCTTACATTTGCCTAACTCATCCCTGAAATCAAAAGTTTCAATATCCATAGCTGCTTATATACTTTCAGTAATCTGCAATGAATAATGTATCTTCGAATAATACATTTTAAACTAACATTGAAATAACTACATGCAAGTATAGATCTTCTACACTAAGTGATACTATATCATCTCTTAACTTAATACTCCTTAAACCATAAATTTTACTTAACCCTATAATTCTTCTTAATTTTCTTAACTACAGACTTGTGGATTTAACCTCTTAGTTTCTTTATGATCTCCTCAGCTACCTTCTTACCTGACAGTAACATACTACTGAATATTGGACCCATTCTTGGGAGTCCATAAAGTGCTGCAACTGACATTCCAGCTACGTAGAGTCCTGGTATGACTTCACCTGTATGCTTAACCACTAATTCCTCACTTAATGTTGCATAAGCAGACTTCTCACCTTTAAGTACTATGTTAGCGTTAGGTACCTTCTTAGCAACAACGTTTAATACTTCAGCATCATGACCGGTAGCATCAACTACAGCCTTAGATACTATAAATATTGGGTCTACATGTAGGTTAGCTAGGAATACAGCATTCCACTGTATTACTACACCAACTATTCTTAATGGGTTATCCCTATAGATTACATCCTCAACCCTCACACCATGAATTATCCTAGCACCTGCATCGATAGCTGCTGCAGCTAGTTTAGCCATTAACTCAGCAGCATCAACCACGTAAAGTTTCTCACTAATCTTACGTGTCTTAATGTTAGCATCCTTTAGTATGTCTAGAGCTTCCTCACCCACGACAACCTTATGGAATAACATACCGCCACCACCTATACCACCACCAAAGCTTAACCTCCTCTCAAAGACTAGCGTCTTTAGACCTTCCCTAGCTAGATAGCGAGCTGCTGTGAGCCCCGCAGGTCCTGCACCAACTATTACCACATCTGTTTCTGTGCACTCTAACCACTCATCTGTTGCATACTTGATTATTGCCTTAGTTATTTCAGACTCGAGGTACTTCATAGTCTATAACCCTGTTATAACTAAGGTGGGGGTATTTAAGCACTTACGCTTTACTCATAACAGGGTTAAGTATTTAATATTACGTGGTATTTAGTCATGGTATGAAGGTAACACTATTCGAATTCATATATCGCTACGTATACCCAGCCCTAAGGAGGAGGTTAGCAGTTATTCTGTACGAGGAGTTCGGATTCAAACAATCAGAAATAGCCACTACTCTAGGCATAACACAGTCAGCTGTATCTAGATATGTCGATGGTCGTAGAGGAGCTACAGTTAACCTCGATAACATACCTGAAGTTAATAAGTACTTAAGAGACATAGCGTTAAGAATTAAGTTGAGAGGTATGGATACATACACACTTCAGGTAGAGCTTACCAAGATCATATTTCAGTTACTAGCCAGGAGAAAGTTATGTAGGATTCACTCTAGTATTGATTCAAGTATAGATCTAAGTAAATGTAATGTATGTCCTAGACTCTTTAGTCAGTATGTTAAGTAAGGGTAAGGCATTGACTCATGATTCATGAATGTTTAAATAGCTTAACTTCAATATGACGCCCGATATATAGGTGTATGCTATGCTGAGATTCCCTAAGGATGTACTACGTAAGAGGTTAGAGAGGTTTCAGGAGTTACTTAAGTCTAAGGGTATTGATGCAGCAATGATTAGAGTCTTATCAACTTATACGTACTTTACGGGAACTAGATGGCTTAGACCTGCACTCTTGATACCTGCTGATGGCGATCCAATACTCTTTGCTGCTAGAGGTGAAGAGGATGAGTTACTTAGTAGGACTTGGATTAAGAATGTAATGACTTTTAGGGATGGTGGTGAATTAATGAGGACTGTATCAGGTATTGTTAGGAGTAATGGCTATAGGAGGGTTGGTATTGAGTTTGGTATTGAGAGGGATGCCTACATACTCTTCTATGAGATGTTTAAGAGGTTAAATCCGAATGTTGATGTTATCGATATATCCGATCTAGTTTATGAGTTGAGAATGATTAAGGATGGTTACGAATTAGAGAGTATTAGAAGGGCTGGTGAGTTAGCTGTTAAGGTTATGGATAAGGTCTTAAACATTATTAAGCCAGGCATTACTGAGACCGAGTTAGCTGCTGAAGCATATTATCAAGCACTTAGATTAGGTTCTGAAGACCCTAAAGTTTACGTTAATGTGGGCCCAAGCCCGAGAGTTCATGCAGAATCGTTTAGGGATATTAAGGTATCAGGGAGAGAAGCAGTAACCTTAATTTTAGGTATAGACTACAATAACTACTACGCCAACATGTCTAGAACAGTACTTCTAGGTAGCTCTGACGTTGGTAGTACAGCATTAAAGTGTATGAGGGAGGTTTATGAGGAAGCACGAAGGCTAACTAAGCCTGGTGTAAAACCTATTGATGTAATGAAGAGACTTGACAAGATCTACAGTGAGTATGGACTGATAGAATACAGAGTTATCGGTTACCTTCACGGTGTCGGACTTCAAGTCGAGGAACCCCCAATAACGACCATAGTACCTAAGCATAGGTTCATTGAGTTATCACCTAATATGGCTATAGCATTCATACACTCACCAATAATGATTAAGGGAGTAGGTCAAATCAAATTTGAGGATACATACATAGTGACAGGAGAAGGTTTAGAGTTAGTAACTAAGTATGAGTTATGGTAGTTAAGGAGCTACTACTCATTTTTATGGAGATTTATTGGTTATCCTTCCTTTTATGTACACTTGCTTTACTATGGTTAAATCTATGATTACGAATGCTATCGTTAGTGCTATTATGATCGTTAATAATGTAGTAGGACCTGCCATGTCGAGGAGTACCTTCCGATATGAGTATGCTTACCGCTGCTAATACCTCCGTAAGCTCTGATTTAGTGCTATGAGTTTCTTCGTAAGTGCTTTGAAATCTCTCAGTAATGCTATTGATGTTTATGAGAAACTCGCTAATGGTGAATCAGGTATTGTTGCTGAGAGGTATAGTGTTAGACTTTCAAGTATGGCTCCATAGACGATACCTATTGCATAAGGTTTGTTTAACCCATCATATAATGCTGGAATGACCTATCTACGCATACTTAACCTATCGATAATGTGGTCACCAATAGGCATAGTGATAGTTATTAATACTGACTCAAGTACGTCGTACAAGCCTATAACCCTTGGCTGAAAACCACCAATATACACACCTATAATCTTATCGAATAACACATACATGGAGCTAGGGAAGGCAGCTAAACTAGTTATTGTGACGAATAGGAAGGCATACCTATGCTTATGGTAAAGCTCCTTAAACGATGCTCTCTTCAACTCCCTTTACAGCTATCCTAAGTATGACTAGAAGTAATGAAGAAGATAATGATGCTATGAGAAGTGCTATATAATTTAAGGAGAGGAAGTGCATCAACACAACAGCTACTAGTGGGCTAGCAAGACTTACTGCAAAACTAAGTGTATTTAAGAATCCAAGGAGTGTAGCACGGTAATTCTCAACAGTCTTGAAAATGGATTCAATTACAACGATGTTTATAAGCATAAAGGAGACGTAGCTTAGAATATAGCTGTAAGGACTGAATACTTCAATAATGCCGCCATGAGTGCGTAATATCTATACTTGATAGTAAGACAATAACTCTACTTCTAAACCTCACAGCATAAATTATGAATGTAGCTGATAAAATCATCAATAAGGAGTCCACTAATCCATACCCCGAGAAACGAATACCATTAACTTCGTAAATGTATGAAGCACAGCAGAGACGATATCATTAATAAAACTAAACACAGCATATACTGACATGAAGTATTAAGCTACTAAATTTCATCGATCTAGTAATAAAATAATAGACATTAATACATGTTGCCTATTATTGCAATATCTAATTACTAAGTTAAGACATCAACTAATTATTAATTAATAAGAAGTCTATTTTCTTTTAAGTAGTCCTTTCAGAAGATGAAGCATAGATGCCGCTACATTCAAAAGTCAACAAGTAGTAAAGTGGAGTAGTGTATGGTAAATCAACAACGGTAAGACCCTTATTAAACCATAACCCTTAATAATTAAGAGTTTAACATTTTGTAATAAATTAGTATTTAGTAGTTGTCAATTAAAAGAAAGGTTCACGTAAGACATGAGTATCTTGGTAAGAAGGTTTTAGACACACCTAGGATTAAGGATGGTGATGAAGTAGAATTAGAGGTAAGAGATGGTGAGGTTATAATAAGACCTGTAAAAGGGGTTGATAAAGACACTCTAGACCTGGTAAGGTTATTAAGAGAGGTTAAAGCAGGAGGAAGCCGTGAAGATTACTTTAGGGAGTATGATTATGAAGACATAAGTGGTTAAAAGTCATGAACATCTTCATAGATATGCAATTATGGGTCTACGCTTTCAAGAAGCCGCAGGTGAGTGTGTTAGTATTACAATATGATGTTGCGTAATTTAAGTTGTAGATGTAACATGCGCAATCAGTGGGTTTAAGCATTTAGCTACAATAGCCTAGTTTTGATGATGAATGATGCTTAATTACATGGAAGCTTATGAAATGTTACTGCTCGATTATATGGTTAAGTGAAACTAATACATAACTTAAACGGTTAGGACTTAGTTACTTTCCTTACGATGCTTAAGGAATCAATTACTCCATATATTAAGCTAAGGATTATTATCATGTAGAGTAGCAACGTTATATCAATTCTTACATGCATTATGTATGGTTCAATACTTAAGGTGGTTGATATTACCCCGCCATTCAGTATTGCCATTAGTATGAGGGCATACATCACCTTAGTTAACATCCTAAACGGTATCGATACTGGGTGATTTTTGAGTAGTTCTTCAACAATACCTAAGGATACGAATAACCCTAAATACGGTAATAATCTTAGAGTTAAGACTTCTAACTCCACATGAGCGAAGCCCAAGATGATTGAGGGTAATAAGTAGCCATATAGTAGATAATATATAATGCCAAGTACGATACCGTGAATTACCTTCTTGACCACATCAATTATCTTAGCACTCATACACTCACCCAACCTTCCCAATACTTATGGTTACTGGGTATAGTCCACCAACACTGAAGCTCATATTTAATGATCTTAGATCTTGAAGAGCCGTTAACGATTCGATAGGTATGGTTATTACCTCTCTATAAATCCCCTTACTAACCTCGTCAAAGTGTATGTTACCTCCTGGCCACTCAATGCTAACGTTTATTAATGGTATTGAGCCATTGTAGTATAGGCTTAATACGACCTTAACGCTCTGGTTGAGTACATCATACTTAACTCTCTCCACTCCTAACTGAATTACACTAGTTGGATTAGTTATGACGTCAACTAAGAATATGAGTAATGGGGATAGGAGCGCCATAACTATTAGAGCGCTTAATACAGCAATCCCTACTTTAACTACTGTAAGCAATACTATTCACGCTCGCTCTATCTTCTCTACCTCAATGATTATGTGTGTACCATACTTAAGCAATACACTACCACCCCAAATCATCACACCAAGGAACCCTAACTTCAAGACTAGGTTAACGAGCTCGTAAGTTGTATTTGTTAATGCCTCACTTAATGACTTAGCTCTAGGTAGGATTGGAGCGTACGTCTGAAAGCATTGGTAAGCTAGGTAAGCACCTATTATAACTATTAATGACCCTATACATGTAAGTATTAGGCCTGTAATCATAGAGCTAGGTATCTTCATTACGAACAACCTACAATAAGAATTACAGACTAGCTTAAATAACGGTCACGCATTACAGCGATACATGATTTAAGACATTAGTATATCGTCTCAAGGACTTTCCACATTCTCCTTAGGTACGAGTTTACCACTTATGAGAAGTAGGTCTCTAGATGCTTCGATAGGTCTGTACAGGTCCGTAGTTGTTATCAATACTCCAACACCCCTATCACTTAACTCCTTAATGACCCCCATAACTCTAGATATAGAGTGGTCATCGAGGTTTGAGAAAGGCTCGTCAAGAACTACTAGTAATGGATTCTTAACTAACGCCCTAGCAATAGCAACTCTCTGTCTCTCACCACCACTTAACTCACTAGGAAATCTAAACTCCTTACCACTCAATCCCAACCTTCTCAACATACTTAAGACACGCTCCCTCCTAACATCCCTCGGTACACCTAGAAGCCTTAACGGTAATTCGACATTCTCGAAAACTGTTAAGTTAGGTAATAACTTGAAGAATTGATCAACATAACCTATGTACCTTAACCTTAACTCAGACCTTAAGTAATCACTTCCACCACTAACCTTAACACCCCTAAAGACTATGACACCATCATCAGGTTCATCAATAAGTGATGATATCCTAGCTAGTGTCGTCTTACCAACACCACTCCTACCTCTAACAACAATTACCTCACCTTCACTAATAGTTAATGAAACACCATTAAGTATTAAGTCACCACTAACGAATTTCTTAACATTAGTAAGTCTTAGAACCTCACCCATGACTTACTCACCACCCATTAAACCATTAACGTAGCTGAAGTCAATCACCCTATCAAGCTTAAGGATTAACTGTCTATATGGCTTAATATCTATGCTATTCAGTGATACCACATATCCCCAACGATAATTATCGCTATATAGCAAGACTAACTTCCCCCTTATCACGTTAGTATTACCTCGCTGTACAAACTTTAGGAATGTTCCTGAATCAACATTACGTAATATACTATAGAAGTAAGCTACCTTAGCATCACCTAATACAGTTACGGATTCACTAACTAACTTATCCACAGTATTGAAGGCAGCCGCTTCACCAGGTCTGAATGTCCAGTAATATGTTACTCCATCACCACCATGAATGATGTTTAAAGCCCCAACTATTGAGCATGCAGTAGTGATGAAGAGTATTGTAAGGATGTAGGACTTAACCTTAGAGCTCCTATAGGATAGCAAGTGGGCAATTAGCAATGTGTTAGCAACTATTAAGTAATTAGCTACTCTATGGAATGCCCCTGATAACTCGGGTTTAGCTAGTATTATATAAGCTAAGTTGGTTGCTAATAAGAGGTAAGACCCCGTAACGAGAGGTGTAGCGTAGCTGTCTACGCTACTAAGTTTTGGGATTAATGTAAGTGGTAAGAATACAGGCAATACATAGAGAATTATTGATAAGTCATTAATAGAGCCTATACCTGGAATGATGGATTTACGAGGTACGGCTAGAAGCGTGATTGTCGTTATCATGAGTATCAATATAATCATTAACTTTTTAGTCTTACTTGGGATTAACTTCATTAATGAGTAAGTGAGGTATATGGTAGTTGCATATATTAGGTATGTAATTACGTCATTGATGTTTAAGGGCATCTTAAATCCCTTACCACCATACACGAAGTAATATACTGTAAATACCGCTGAGAGAATTGTTAATGGTATGATTAAGTAATGATACTTCACCTCCGAATTGGATCTTTCAAGTCTTCCAAGTAGGCTTAATAGTGAGTATACCATAATTATGCTTCCAAGGATACCAATAAGCATTATACTTGCTAAGTGATGGGTTATTGATAAAGCAACACCCATTAATGCTATTATTGCTATAGCTGATGTATTAATGCTTCGACGGTAAATCATTATTAACGTTAGCAACGCTATCGAATAGAACATGGGATACGCGTAAACCTCCTTAATTGTTGCTGAAGTGAATACTAGTAAGGGTAAGGCTAATGCAAAGTATGTGAGAGCTAATATCGATACTACGCTATATTTGAATATCCTCCTAAGTAGTACGTACATAATTACTAGAGTAGTTAATGAGGATACTAATGGTCCAAAGAACTTGTAAGTATCAATTATACTTGATTCCGTAATAATGGAGTAGAGTAGTGTAGCTAGTATGGTACCTGGCCATCTATTATTATAACCATCAAGTAAGGAATCATTCCATATCTTAACGTTGGGATTAGACATAATGACTTCCGAGTCTCTTATTAAGGGCCAAGAGTCTAGTGAGTATGGTTCATTAAAGTAGAGTGCAGGTACTAACCTAAGTAACACAGCTATAATCAAGACAATCACTATCATTAGATTCACTAACTTAATCCTCAATAACGTCACCTGTAATTGAGCCTAGTACGTAAAATAATGCTGTGAATACGGGTATCGCTATATCTATGGATACGTCAGTAGTTAAACTTAACTTATGATGTAATATTGAGACATTAATTAAGTGGGGCAAGCTACTTACTAAAAACTTTGTAATTAAGTATGTCATGGTAATAGCAATAACACCTATAAATACTATGGTGAATCTTATCCTACCCCATGCAACTCCTTGTTCATGGATTAATTTGAGTTCCTCTTTATTGAGTATGAAAGGTACTAAACCCACTATATACGAGCCTATCGACGCTATGAATAATATGGCTAGAGTAATAGCTATCAGAGTATTCCTAGGTATACCTAACCTCTCAGTGAGTACTTCACTAGCATACCTGTACATAGAGAGTTTAACTTCTTTACCTAAGTGTTTAAGAGCTATGAATACCCTCTCAAGTAGGTATGACATCCTAGAACTTGGTAATGATAACTTGGAGAGAACCTCATTAGGACTTACTCCATTCTTCAGAATTAATATCGCGATTGACGCGGTGTCACCTGAAGTGCCTCGTAATAATTGGCCTAACTTATAAGGTACTATAACTTCATAATTATACGGTTCCTCAATTCGTAATATACCCTTAATCTTCAGAGTGATTGGTACTTGCGTAAATAGTGAGTATAAGGTAATGGTATCACCTACGTTCACATTCAAGTCATTAGCTAAGCTTTCACCAATCCAAGCACATACATAGCAGAGGTCATTAACATCAACACCTTTGATTACGGTATAGTTAACGTACTTCTTCAGGAAGTCTTTATTAACACCTCTAACAATGACTGAGTCGTTCCCTATTAAAGCTATAGTGATTACTTCATAACCTACATCACTAAGTAATGATGAGATGTTAGACGTCAATGACTTTATGGAGCTAATTCTTATTAGTGACGTGAAGGGGGCCAAAGCGAATCCCATCACTACTACAGCTCTATCCTTAACTCTTTCAGGAATTGTTAATTCATCGTAAAATGTGTAAAGACCCATCACGCAACCTGAGATGAGAGTTAAGGCGATAATCAGTAAAAGTATTGATGTAGTGATGATAGCGATGATCCTTAAACCTAAACACTTAAACGTGAGAATTAACCATTCAACCCCCATGCTCCCAACCTCTCGAGGTAATATACCCTATAGGAAATGCTATAGCAGTCATCATTAATGATGAGATAGTTAACCATAGATAGGGTAAGGTAGGTCTTAATGGTAAGTATACATTGAAGAATCTAAGTACCCATATACTTGAATGAGTAATTACGAGACCTAGTGCTGTACCGTAAAGTGTTAGTATTAATGAGAGAGCTGTAGCTGCGATAGCGAAACATAACCTTATGGATCTTAAAGTGATACCTATCTCATGAATTAAGAATACGTCGTTACGTATGCTTAAAGCTAACCTCTTAAATCCTAGATAGATCAATACTATATATGAGATAATAGTCATAAATGATAGCACATACATCAGCTTAGTAAGATCCTTACTAGTTGATACTAAAATACTTGAAGCAATAACCTTGCGAGGTACCTCAAGAAGTACTAGAGTTTGACCTAGACTTACATTGCTTCTCACAATTAATGAGTAATCTAGAATACATCTACAGGAATGTATGGAGTCCACAATTAACTTCATGCATGAATTATTTAGGCATACGGTAATGTGTTTACCAACACTTAAATTAAGTATGCGTGCTAACTCAATACCTAGCGATGAATCAATGCTCTTACCTAAAGACTTGATAACTCTTACTTTGAGTAGATCTAAAAATTTATTGACATCGCCTGTAGTCATCATTAACACTTCAATAGATTCCTCACCATTACTTATAGTGACATTAGTTACTGATGCTACCACACAGCTTTTAGTATTATTCATGTGGGTTATGTAGGCTATTACTGAAGTTCCCTTGACCATGTCACTAATTATGGCTACTCTCTCCTGTATCACTTCTGAACCAAGTATTAGTACCGTAGTGATTGATATCGGTATAACTATTACAAGAGCTAATGTAATGATCGATCTACTCCTTAACATTACAAGCAATAAGGTTCTTAATACTCCTAAACCACGTCTCTTAGAGGGTCTATACTGCATTGGTCTCCATAATAGTAAGTACGTAATATTATTTTAGGTATTCCAAAGTCTTGAATTCACGCTTAAGACATGTGTTCGGAAACTCTTATTTTATGCATTAATAACCTACGTTATGGATGTAACTAGGTGTATATTATGGACTTAGATAGAGCGCGAGAAATGGTCAGGGACATAGTTAGGGCTATCAGTAAAGTCATAGTTGGTAAGGAAGTACTTATTAAGCACGTCATAGCGGCTCTAGTTGCTGGTGGTCACATACTTATTGAGGGACCTCCAGGTACTGGTAAAACCTTACTTGCTAAAAGCATTGCTAAGGCAATAGGTGGTGAGTTTAGGCGTGTCCAAGGTAATCCGGACCTACTACCCACGGACCTTACTGGCTACTACATCTATAGCTTAGACGGTTCTAAGAGGTTCGTCAAGGGCCCCGTATTCACAAATATATTGATGTTTGATGAGCTTAATAGAACGCCAACACGTGTTCAGTCAGCACTCCTTCAGGCCATGGCTGAGATGCAGGTAAGTATTGACGGGATTACTCATGTACTACCTAAGCCATTCCACGTAATAGCTACTGAAGCACCACCTGAGGAGGAGTTAGGTATATACCCATTAACACTTACTTTAAGGGATAGGTTCTGGATTAAGTGTTTCTCACCATATAATAGACCTGATGAAGAGTTGGAAATCATTAGGAGGTCTGATAAGCTATACATAGTTGATGCATCAGATGTTGAGACAGTAGTAACTCTTGAGGAGTATGTAAGGTTACAGAACTTCATTAGCGAAGGCATATATGTTGATGATAGAGTAATTAAGTATGTATCAGACATAGTCAACTACTTAAGAACACACCCAAGCATTAGGTTGGGGCCTAGTCATAGAGGCTCCATATACATGTATAGAGTAGCTAAGGTACTAGCATTAATGGATGGTAGGGACTACGTCATACCTGACGACGTTAAGGAAGTAGCTGTTGATGTATTATCTCATAGAGTACTACTGACTGAGGAAGCTGAGGTAGAGGGTAGGAAGCCTCAGGATATAGTTTTGGAGGCATTAAATAAGGTTGAAGTACCTAAGGAGTAGATATCATTAATTGAGTTAATACATGAAAGATATTATGTTGAGGTGTATGCTTTGGAGTATAGATACGTAGCCACTGGTGCTAGTGTTACTGCTATTTCAGCAGTGTTTATAGCTTTCAGCATATTTACAGGTAATAACGTTGTATTAGGGGTATCACTCTCAACACTAGTCTTAGGTGTTGTCTTACTAACTCTTGGGTTAACTTACGTTGAACCTGTTAGTGAATTATTGAGGTATTATGTAGGTGATCTAGACATCTTCATTACGAGGATATTAGAGGATATGGGTATCGCGAGTAATTATAGGTTTAAGGTATGTTTTAATGAGGGTAAAGCGCTCGCTGTATTCGTGAGCGGGGGTATTAAGTGTAGTGATGCTCGCTTAGGTGTAGGTATTATAGGTGATTCAGCATATGTCGCCATACCGTTAACTAATGTAGTGTCTAGGATTGATAAGTTGCTGGAAGTGTCTAGACCTGAGCTCGTTGATTACGTTAGGGAGGTTCTAGTTAGTACGTACGGTATTTGTAGGGATGTAAGAGTTTGGAGGGAAAGTAACTTAGTTACCGTAGAGCTCATCCTTATGTCTAGGGAAGCAAAGCAATTAATGAAGACACCAATAAACCCTCCTAGAATGACTACCTTATTAGCTCTAGCTAGATACTTTAACTCAAGTGTTGAGATTGTTGAGGAGGATATTGTAGGTAATAACTACGTATTGAAGGTCAGGATTGAAGGTGGTTAGTGCTTGAAGCGTACAGACTTAGGCGTTATATTACTGACGTCATTAATCATCATATCATCCATATCCCTGACCTTAGTAGGTGAGTCAAGACCCGATGTATACCTATCTATGGCAATACTCATATACTTCGTCTATACATCAATAGATTACTCATTAAGAATGAGGTCAAGTCTAAAAGTTATAGACATAGCTCTATTTACAGTATTCATAGTGATAGTTACGATAAGGGTCTTAATGATATTAAACATTATTTAATAATAGTCATGCATGAATTAAGTGGGTTAAAGAGAGTTCAATTTAAGGCTTAACTCTATCATATCCATGTATCACGTAAACTAACATAATCATCGCGATATGAAGTTAACGATAACCATCCAAATATTGATTGTCTGTTGTTCTCATGTTTGTGTAGTATTTTTCTTCAGGGTATTATTAAGTATTGGGGGGTAATAGGAGGTATTTACTTAGTGCTGAAGTTATTGTGTATGTAGCACTTGTTTTGATAGTTTTAACTATGATAGCCCATCCACAATATGTTGTAGTGGCTCAAAAGGAGACCCCATTAGATCCTGCCCCACTACTTAAGCTACTTCAGGATACCCTATCATTGATTATTGGGAATCAGTACGGTAGTGCATCATCATTATGTAGTGAGTCATTAAACGTGTCTTTACCATCTGATGTAAGTTACTTACATGTGAGACTTTATGAGAGGTTACTTAAGCTGTCTAAGTTAATGGAGAAGTCAAGCAGGTTAGTTAGGGAGGCTAGTGCTGGATCTCCTAAGGTTAAGGAAGTGATATATGAGTTATACGGTGTTAAGATTGAGTTAGAAGACTTAATTAGTGATTACGTAAGTAGGCTAAGTAAGTACTTCAAGGATTCAGCTACTCGTTACGTAATGATGAGATATAGTAGGAAGTTGATTAATGAGCTAATGACTAAGGTTGATAACACCATAAACAACTTAATTAAGGTTTACCTTCAGGGCAGCTTAAACATTACTAAGGGTAAGAGATTACTCTACATATTAATCTCAGTACCTGATAAGATTGATGGTGGTAAGGACTTCATCATAACATTAACCATTAAGGCATTAGCAAATATAAGTGAAGTTAATACAAGCTTAACAGTAATCTTTGCCAACGCTATAGTTAAGGGCTTAGTCACTACATTACCAGTTAATGAGTCTATAGTAATTACTATGAAGGCACCACAAGCTGAAGAATTAATGAGTAGTGGTGTTAAGCTTAGTGAGGAATTACCAGTCAAGATAACCGTAGTAGCTAAGGGAGTACTAGGTAATGAGACTATAGCTGATTACGTATCAGAAACATCAACACTTACTTATAGTAGACCCCCATGCACATTCTCAATTCCCAGTATTATTTACCCTAATCAATCAATGAAGATACACATTATATCACGTGCTGAGATGGTGTTGAATCTAACGGTATATATTGATAAGTTAGAGAGTAAGTACTTACTACTTAAGTCACTGATTAAGCCAGGAGATAATGTATTTATAGTTAAGCTTAAGAACCTCACTGTAGGTCTTCATAAGTTAATATTTGTTACAGAGCCTAAGGGACCCTATCTAGGCTTAACATATTCAGCAACATTTACTGTAATTAAATCACCACTCACAGCAATAGTTAATACTCAAGGAGTAATTATAGCACCACCATTTACTTCACCACTTTATGTCTATGTCAATATTCCAATACCCTATAAGTTAAAAGTTTACGTAGGTAATGCTAAGGTCTTAGAACATACCTACACCAATAAATCTAAAGTT
>Ga0190313_1000205_pt1 | contig 37723 bp, 39 predicted proteins | sample 4870071011_MG_FD_169989 | JGI IMG/M metagenome (GOLD analysis project Ga0190313, IMG submission 169989) | Hydrothermal vent sediment bacterial communities from Southern Trench, Guaymas Basin, Mexico - 4870-07-10-11_MG | ecosystem: Environmental > Aquatic > Marine > Hydrothermal vents > Sediment ... | reverse complement strand
CCAATATATCTAATTTTCCATTTAATAGATCTTTAATTACTTCATTAAACAAATTCGGTTTTCTGATAATTTCAGTATCCGCTCTGGCAATTTTCCTTCCGGGAAAAAACTGAATGAGTTCTTTTTCCATTCTTTCCGTTCCTGCACCTTTTTCCAAAAGCATTACAGATCCGCAAGATGGACAAACATTAATTACACTCTGCTCGTGTCCACAAATATGACATTTTAATTTCCCCTCATCTTTATGGTATGTTAGTGCAACATCACAATTGGGACATTTCACAAAATAACCGCACCTTTGACACATCAAAAGTGAAAATCCTTTTCTTCTTACAAAAGTAATAACACTATTTCCTTTTTCTAGTTCACTGATAATCTCATCAAGCATTTTTTTGGAGATATGTGGTGTAATTTTTTCTTCCTTGTTAAGATCAACAACCTCAACTTCAGGCAAAACTGTCCCAAATCTTTCAGTCAAATTGTGAAAGTGAAATTCTCCGTTCTTGGCTTTAAAATAATTTTCAAGTCTAGGTGTTGCACTTCCAAAAATAACAGTTTTTGGATATTTTTCTAAAATGCTAATTGCATCATAAATAGGCTCAGAATCCTGATAATAACTATCATCATGTTCCTCATCAACAACAACCAGATTTAAATCCTTTAATGGGACAAAAATTGCACTTCTTGTTCCAATTAGAACATCTATTTCACCAGTTACACTTTTTAACCAGATGTCGGCTTTTTTAGACTTTGTAAGATAACTGTGATATATGCCAATATTAAGATCTGGAAATCTGGATTTTATTCTTGAAAAGGTCTGCTCGATTAAAGATGTCTCTGGAACAAGATATAAAGTCCTACCAAACTTTAAAAAATGTTCCATTACTGAGAGGTAAACTTCCGTTTTTCCACTTCCCGTTACTCCCATTAAAAGGTGCTTCCCTTTACTTTTTACAATATCATTAACAATTTCCTTTTGTTTTTGTGTTAATTCTATCTTTTTTCCTTCAAAATCAAGTGGCGTTTCGGACAGTAAAATTAACTTTTTCCTTTCAAGTTGTAATAAAACATCTTTTGTAATACCAAAAATATTTCGCAATTCACTATATGTTCCACTACCCCTTGAAAGTAAATAATTTAATACAATCTGCTGTCTTTTGGTTAACCTTTTCTCGCTGATTTCAGAGATTTCAGCATCCAGATATACATAAATCTCACGTTGAGGCCTTGGTTTTCTAACTCTTAAATCTTTTTCAATTTTTACAATCCCATTTTTAACAAGTTCATTTAATTTTGTTTCACCATATTTTTCAATAAATTCTTTCTTGGATAATTCTTCAACTGGATAAAGAGGACTTAAAGCTTTTATTTTATCTTCAAAATAATCCTCTATACCTTTTGGAAATGAAAGATCAAGAAGCTTTCCAAGAGAGGAGTTATAAACTTCTGAAATTTCCCTAATTATTTTTACATACCATTCAGGTAAAAAGCTTTTTCCATCAATTCTATTTAAAATTTCTTTAAAATTTCCGCTTTCATTTTTTTTGTCTATTACGTATGCTATGCTCTTCTTCCCTTTATAATTGACATAAACCCTTTCACCTATTTGAAGGTCAGAATTATATGAATACAAAAATGTTTTGTTTAATGAACTTCCAGACAAAACTATCTCGTAAACCATGATTTTCACCTCAAACAAATTTTACCACATTAAAACATTGTTTACTTGACTTAAATAAACAAATATATAATAATATAATTTAGAAAAATGTTATCAATCTAGTAATGGAGGTGATAAAATGCCAATGTACAGATACATCTGTAAGAATTGTGGAACCGAAAAAGTTGAACTTCATGGAATTAACGAAAATCCAGAAATCATATGCGATGCTTGTGGCAATGAAATGGAAAAAGCAATTGGAAGGGTGGGAATTGTTTTCAAAGGAAGTGGTTTTTATATAACTGACAGTAGAAAAACCACCACTACCAGCTCTAAAAATACATCAAATAAATAAATTAAAAGCCCCCATTTCTGGGGGCTTATTATTGGTCTACGGATTAAAGAGGTTTTACATTTGCCGCTTGAGGACCTTTTTGGCCATCTTGAACGTCAAATTCGACTTCTTGACCTTCCTTTAATGTCTTGAATCCATCTGTCTGGATTGCACTCCAGTGAACAAAAATGTCTTCTCCATCTTCCTTAGTGATGAATCCGTAACCTTTCTTTGCATCAAACCACTTAACTGTACCTTTCATAAAAAAAACGCCTCCTCGTAAATCATTTTACATTCCCCGCCCTTCGGGGTTAATTAAAGTATACACCTTTTATTTTTTTTGTCAATCTTTTTTCTGACTTTTTACTCCCTAATTTTAGAAGTATTTAAAATCACTGTAATTTCACCTTTTACGCCTTCTCCAAAATACTCAATTGCTTCACTTACAAAACCTTTAAAAAATTCCTGAAATTTTTTGGTCATTTCTCTTGCAATAAAAACTTCAACATCTCCAATGATACTTAAAATATCTTTTAAAGTCTTAACAAGTCTTTCTGGACTTTCAAAAAAAATAAATAGATCAATTAAATCATTTTCTTCATTAATTTTTCTCAATAACCTTCTCCGTTTTTTATCTCTGGGCATAAACCCTAGAAATGTAAATCTATTTCCGTAATATCCACTCACGGCAAGTGCAGTTAAAACAGCACTTGGACCAGGGATTGCATCAACTTCTATGTTATTTTCATAGCACATTCTTACTAAATCTGTCCCAGGATCGGAAATAACTGGCATGCCTGCATCACTTACATAAGCTATTTCTTCACCTTTTTTTAATTTTTCAAGTATTTTTTCTTTTTTCTTGTCAGAACTATGTTCATTAAAGGAATCAATTGGTTTTGATATGGAATAATAATTTAAAAGTTTTAAGGTTCTTCTTGTGTCTTCTGAAAGTATTAAATCTACCTCTTTTAAAACTTTTAATGCCCTAAGAGTAATATCCTCGATATTTCCTATGGGTGTACCTATAATAACTAATTTTCCCTGCAAACAAATCTCTCCTTTGCAGTTTCAGCTTTCTCAATAATTTTTTCTATTTCATTGAGCTTTTCAAGGTTAAAATAATTATTAAATGTTTCAAAAAGGGTATTTTTGAGCTTTTTTATATCTATTTTCATATGTTGATCAAGCCCATATTGCACCACATCATTTTTCATGTCTTTAAAGCAGTATTTTATTTCATTATTTGTTTCCAAAATTATAGAACCATGTTGAAGAATAAAATCCTTTGTTCTCATTTGAGCACTACCCACGACTTTATAACCATTTAAAGTTATCTCATACCATGATGGTGCATCAAAACAGGCAGAGGTGTTACCATTTTGAACCCTCTCAGTTAATTTCGCAGGGAAACCTAATCTGTTCAATCCTTCAACAATAATCTGAGAAATTTTTTTGTAGAATTCAAGAACTGAAAGTTTAAAATATTCGTGTGTTTTAGGTATAACTATACTGTAAGTCAATTCATTGAAGTGAAGAACGGCTCTACCACCTGTAGGTCTTCTAACACACTCGTATCCAATTTCTTTAATAAATTTAAAATTGATGTTTTTAGGTCTTTGATTAACTCCCAAAGATAAGGTTGGAACTTTCCAGGTATAGAAACGAAGGAAAGATTCTCCAAAACTACCTAGCACGTAATCAATTGCCATATTCAAATCTCCAGGATAATCCCAGGTTTCAAAATATTTCATATTTGATCCTCTCTTATTAAATTCTTCTAAATGCATCAAGTACACTTTCAGCAATTGCACGGAATTTATCATTTCCTATTTCAGCAGCACCTATTATACTTTCCTCTTTTCCATTATATTCCTTTGTTAAGTGAGTAATAATGAATTTTTTCCCAGCAAGGTATACTTCAACTGTATCATCAATGGAAAGGGCATAATCATGGATGTCTGAAAGAGCATTTAAAATTGCATTGCCAATAACAATTGGAACATTTTTCGATGTTTTAGGCCCTAAAGCATCTCCATAAAATTCTTCATTTCCATGTTCAATAACAACCGAAATCTTTAAAGTTCTAGAATCTGGCTCTTCAACTTTAAGGTTAGTTAATGAATACGGTAATATTCTTGCTTTTTGAATGTCTCCTTTTATTTGTGCTACACTCACAATTCTTCTATCTATCTTAATTCCTGTACTTGCAAGAAGTACCGTTTCTATGTCCCTTACTACCTGTTTTGGACTTTTTTCACTATCAGCTACAATATGTATTTCAACTATTTCTTCACCTTCATTTACGATTTTTGCAGCCTTAACCCCTGGAACCTTGGTTAACAAAGCTTCAACACTCTCAAGGTTTATCATTCTATCCCCCCTAAATCACTTACAAACATTTTAAATTTATGGAAATCTTTTACAAAATTGTTTATTTTTTTAAAAATTTTATCATCGTTTATTTCATCCAGTTCTATTTTAAACATTCCAACTACTTTTTCCTTAATTCCGGAAATAGGGAAAAACTTTCCAGGTAAAAAACCATATTTGTTTCTTAAAATAGAAAAAAACTCAGCATATAGATTTCTATATCTTCCGCTACTTATCCCAACGAAATATATACCATCATCTGTGATAAATGATTTTAAAAAGTCTATCTGTCCATTAGATAATTCTTTTATCTTATCATATAATTTATCATCAATTTTTTTTGCAAAATTAAGCCAAGTTTTTCCAGAAACTTCTTCATTAAACATTTCTTTTGAAACAAGAGACTTATCACCACCAACAGCCAAAAAATGCGTTTGAACGGGAAATCTTAAAATTCCAGCCTGCATTTTGGGAATTTTTGAACTTGAAAAAATAACATCATATAAATTTGCTAGCTCTTCGTCATAAAAATCTTTTATTTTATATAGTGATGGTGTCTTTTCAAAAGGATTTGAAATAGTAACACCATAAATTACTTTACCATCCGGATTTGCTCCAACAACCACTACAAAATTGTTTGGAGAATATACAGAAACAAGGATTAAATGTTTATGAAAAACATCCAATTTATCCTTATAACTATGTAAGAATTCAAGCAAAAATCCTTTTTTAGGTAATGAAACCTCACATATTTTTTTCAATTTCTCTGGTCCATAGTATACCATATTATCTTCTCTTCACAAAATAATCAATGCTTCTATTCCAGGTTTTTTCCTCTTCGTCTGTAAAATAACAAGCAGGAAGTTCTCCACGTTCTCTGTGATAAGCTAAACATTCGCAACATTTTCCCTTTCTAGGACATCCTGGATAACTACAATTACAATTTTGAAGATTTTTTTCGTAATTTTCGCATTGCATTTCTATATCCCCTCCCTGATTTCCGTAACATTATTTTCTTCATCCATAATCAATACTTTAGGACCCTTGTATTCGCCTTCCTCATACATTGCAAAAGCCATTATTATAACTTTATCACCATTTTCAACCAATCTTGCTGCTGCTCCATTAACAACTATCTTTTTACTTCCTCTTTTCTCAGGAATAGTATAGGTAACAAATCTTTGACCGTTACTAACATCGGCAACCAAAACCAATTCATTTGGTTTTATACCTGCCTTTTCCATTAATTCTAAATCTATTCCAATACTTCCCATGTATTCTATACTTTTATCAGTTACTGTCGCCATATGAATCTTAGATTTCAGCAAAATCTCTTGCATACTTAAACCTCCTCACTTTTTTTAATAGGTAATTCAAAAATAAAGGCATTGCCATTACCTCTGGGATCAACCCATATTTTTCCACCATGTTCTTCCTCTATGATCTTTTTACATATTGATAGTCCCAAACCTGTTCCTTGAATCTTTGTTGTGAAAAATGGAGTGAAAATTTTCTCAAGAACTTCCGATGGTATCGGATCCCCCTGATTCCAAATTTCTACTTTAATTGATTTTAAATCCTTCTTGACCTTTATTTCAATTTTACCACCTTCAGGAGTTTCATCAATAGCATTTTGTATTAAATTAATTAAAACCTGTTTGATTCTGGACTTATCTGCATATATTTCCATATTTTCACTATCGGTTTTAAATTCAAACATAATTTTTTTACTTTTTATTCTATCTTCGTGAAGTAAAAAAACTTCCGAAATTAATTCATTGATATTAAATTCTTCATAATTTAAAACCCTTTTATCTTTACTAAATTCTAATATTTCAGAAACTATGTTTTCAAGTCTAACAATTTCATCTGAAATAATTTTCAAGTATCTTTTTCTTTTAGTTTCATCATCAGAATACTTTTCAAGCCTCTTGATAAATCCTCCCAAAACTGATATTGGGTTCCTTAATTCGTGTACCACTCGTGCTGACATTTCACCCAAAGCGGCTAATTTCTCTTGTTTTTTTCTTTCCCGTTCAAGAAGCACTCTTTCAGTTACATCTTCAAAGGTGATAATAGTTCCTCTCAACATTATTCTTTCTGAATCCCACAAGGGAGATATTGAAATATCGAAATATTTGTCTTGATCAAACATTTTTATTTTATAATCTCTTAACTTTACTTCTTTTTTTTCCTTTAAAACCTGGTAGGCCAAATTCTTAATTTCCAAAAACTGATTTCCAAAAGCTTCCAGTTTATGTCCCAAAATTTGCTCTTTAGTTATTTTAAAATAACTCTCAGCTTTTCTATTCAGCTCAGTTATTTTTCCTTCCTTATCTAAGACTACAACAGCTGCCGATAAATTTTGAAGTACAAGTTCAGAAAAATCTTTTAAGTATTCTATTACATACTTTTGTTTTTCTAAATTTAAAGTTTTTTCTCTTAACTCTGCATAGTTAATTGCATTTTCTATAGCAAGTCCTGCACTATCAGAAATTATCCTCAATATTTCAATATCAGCAGTGGTAATAGGGTGTCTGGAAAATCTATTATCTAAAACAACCACACCAATTGTATCATTCTTTCCAATCAGAGGTACTATAACAAATTCGTCAGATTCAAGTAAAGGTAAAAGAAAATCGGGAGTATTTGTTTCATAAATTACATTTTTGTTGACATGCACTATCTTCCTTCTTACCACAGCTCTTTCAAGAAATCTATGAGATTTATATGGAAAGATTTTATCTTTAATTTTTCTGGTAAGTACATTATCCAAAGTCAAAGACATCGATTCTTCCCTGAGATACTGAACTACATCACCGTACCTCATAGCTCTTTGATTTGCTTTTTTCCATTCTCTTATTACTTCTTTATCGTTTGCGGGTCCTAACCAGGCCTTTCCAACAAGCACTTCCTTTTCTGCATCTTTCAATAAAAGTAGTGCTCTATTGAAACCCAAAGTTCTCCCGGATGTTAATCCAATTAAAAGAATTTTTAAAACTTCTTTTGGATCATAACTTATTCTCATAGCTTGACTTATATAATGAACCATATTCATTTTTCTCAATTGTTCTTTCTGGTTTTCAATTAATTTTTCGTGCTCGATTTTCAAATTTTTCAATTTTTCTATTTCATCTTTTAACTTTTGAAAAAAAGTCAATCTTGAATGTGTAAGTTTAAATCTCTTAACAGCATCAACAACAATATCTAAATCAAAATCTTCATAACTCTTTTCAGGAATATACCCACTTCCATGAGTTTTGTTTATAAAAACTAACCAGTATTTATCTTTTTCACCATTTAATCTAAATGGAACTGTTATTAATGATTTCAGTTTAATATTCAAAAAATTATTTTCAATATTTGGTTTTACAATAATTTTCGGACTTTCTGAAAAAACATTTAAAGAAAAATCGGAAAAACCTGGTATAAGTGTTTCTTTGTATTTATCTGGAATTGAGTAAACTATTGTATAATCTTCCTTTTCTTTCTTTGCTATAAATATTACTTCACTTGGAATGTGCTTAAACATCAACTTCACAAACTGGGCAGGCAAATCATCTAAAGATTCAACTTTTCTAAAAACATCGGTTATTTCTAATAATTTTTCCATTCTCTGCATTTTCATTTTTGTCATAAATAAATTGTATGAATGATATAATAAATTCGAAAATTCCTCTATATATTCTTTGTATTTCTGGTAATCAATTTCAGAACTTGAAAACAATGCTCCGATTAAATTCCCTTCAAATTTGAGTAAATAAACAAAATATCTTTTTCCCTCAATTTCAACAATTGAGGAACTATTGAGTGGTTCTTTATTTATTTTCTTTGAAATTAACCCTTTTTCTCCAGCGATGATTCTTAAAATATCCTTGTTTACTTCATAAATGGCTAAATTTACAGAATCAACTCCAAAATTTCTAGCAATTTCCTTAACCAAAAACTGCAATTTACCGCTTGGATATCCATTCTCAAATAATTCTGAAATACTTTCATAAACTATTTTAGGTGAAAGAAACATTTAGAAACCTCCTCTTTTCAATTATTATTTTACCACACCTGAAGCATATAAGATATACAATAAAAAAAAGACCGCCTTAAAAAAGACGGCCTTTAAATCCTTTTTTATTTTTTTATTCTTCAAACTCGTACAGTACTAATTTTCCATCTTTTCCCTTCAAAAGCATGTTAATTTCGTTCGTTTCCATGTTTCTAAAAACAAAAAATTCATGATTCATAATCTCCATCTGATCTATAGCTTCATCAACACTTGTAATCATCATATTTACTCTTTTAACTGCAACAATTTTCTCGTTTAACTCCTCAACTTCAGGCATTTCATCTACAAAAGTTTCTCCTAACCCTTTATAATTTGCTTTATGTCTTGGCCTCACATAATCTTTTTCTCTCTTAAGCTTTTTTTCAAATGAATCAGAAAGTTTATCAATAACAACATAAATGTCCGGATCAGATTCAGAAACTACGATATCTTTCCCTAAATATCTCACAATCATTTTTCCAATATAGTTTATAGCATCTTTCTCAAATTTAATATCAATATGAACATTGTTCTCCAAAAATCGATCTATCTTTTCCAACCTCTTTTCAAGATAATTTTTCATAGCATTTGTAAAATCAAATCCCTTCGAAGAAATTCTAAAATCCATATTGTTCACCTCCTATTTTAAGTATTATGTTCTTTGTTCATTCGCTCGTTTAAATCTGGTGCAAGCTCTACTAAATAAAAAGTAAAAGTTAAAACAACGTATATTATTTTTAGCCAGGTATTAGATAATAGTGTTTCATCTTCGTTACCAAGATTACCCAAATGTTTATTTATTGTTAATATTAATGATACCACAAGTACACCTGAAATCAAAAACACCCAGGGAACGAAGTAAGATACAAAACTAAACAAAATAAAAAGAATCAGATACAAATAAAATACTGATCTATCTTTTTCGTCATTTTCAAGCAAAAATTCATTCCATTTCCAAATTATAAGAGCATAGCCTAAAACACCAATTGTAAAAATTGTATTTGAAACTAAAACAAATGAAGAAAAAAGATTGGAAAAAACGTTGCAAGTAAATCCTATTGAAAAAAAGACAGCAATAAAAACAACTAAATCGGTACTGGGTAAAGATTTAGAAAATAATCTTGTTAAATACTTATCCATATTTTCGGAGGTTAACTCCTTCCCCCCTTAAATTAATATTTACCTACTGCAACCCCAAACACTTCCGGCCCTGTATGTACCCCAACCGCTGCACTAATCTGAGCAACTACATCCTTTATATCAAAGTGGTTAACAATTTCATCTATATATTTAATAAATTTTTTGCTTCCATATCCCGCAATAATATAAGGATTTTCTATGTTTTTTTCTTTTATAAATTCTTCGGCTTTTTCAATAATTTTTTTGGAAAGGGACGTAAGCTTTCTTGCATATCCAACTGATACAACTTCTCCACTATCATCAACTTCCAAAACAGGCTTAATTTTAAGAACTTTACCAAGAAGAGCCTTTGCTCTACCAATCCTTCCACCTTTTTCAAGAAAATCAAGAGTCATTACACCAAAAATAATACGCGTATTCTTTTTAATTTCATCTACAAGTTTTTGGGTAATTTCAACCCCTTTTTCAATATAATGTACAATTCCCCTATAAATTGGATATGATTCAAAACTCGCTGTTTTTAAGTCCAAAACAGATACCTTATCTTTAAAAGGCTTGCAAATTGTTTTAAACATATTATATGCTCCACTTAACTTAGAAGAAAGGGTCAAAACATAAATGTGATCATATTCTTGATACAATTTCTTGATCAATTCTTCCGCATCCTTTGGATTGGGAAGGGATGTTGAAAAATCTTTTGCAGTCTCAAGCATTTCATAAAATTTATCTATTGTTAAGTCTTTTTTATCAATATATTCTTTTCCATCAATATATACTCTCAAAGGAGCAACATAAATTGGATATTTTAATTTCACATTAGGCATATCAAAAGAAGAGTCTACAACAAAGGCAATCATACTTTAACCCCCCATAAATTTATGTGGATCAACTTCATCTGGAGATTTCATTGCTTCTGTAATAATTATAACATTTTTTCCATCACAATGTACAAATCCATCTTCCAACATATATACATACTCATTATTTTCATCTTTAGCTATCAATTTACTAACTTCAAGCTTTCCAATTATAGGAGCTCGTTTATCCAATACTCCCATATCTCCTTCAACGGTTCTAAAAGATACAATTTTAACTTCTTTATTAAATACTAGACCTTCAGGAGAATAAATTTTTAAAATCAAGTCAACACCTCCCAATTAAAGGCGTGAGCCTTATGGCTCACGCTTAACTATTTCATAAGTTTTTTTGCTTTTTCAATTGCCTCATCTATTGTTCCAACCATATAAAATGCCATCTCTGGTAGATCATCGTATTTCCCTTCAAGTATTTCTTTAAATCCTCTAATAGTTTCATTAATAGGTACATACTTTCCTGGAATATTACTGAATTTTTCAGCAACGTGAACAGGTTGGCTTAAAAATCTTTCAATCTTTCTAGCTCTTTGAACAATAAGTTTATCTTCTTCGGATAATTCTTCCATTCCAAGAATAGCAATTATATCCTGTAAGTCTTTATATCTCTGTAATATTTCTTGAACACCTCTTGCAACCTGATAATGGTCTTCTCCAACCACATTTGGATCAAGCATTTTTGAAGTTGAATCAAGTGGGTCAACAGCTGGATATAGACCTAAAGCTGCTCTTCTCCTTGAAAGAACCACTGTAGCATCAAGGTGAGTAAATGTTGTTGCTGGAGCAGGGTCAGTAATATCATCTGCAGGAACATAAATCGCTTGAACAGAGGTAATTGAACCATTTTTGGTTGAAGTAATTCTCTCCTGTAATTCGCCCATATCAGTTGCAAGTGTGGGTTGATATCCAACTGCTGAAGGCATACGACCAAGTAATGCTGAAACTTCACTACCAGCTTGGACAAACCTAAAAATATTGTCAATGAATAAAAGCACATCTTTTCCTTCGACATCCCTAAAATATTCGGCAATTGTTAATGCAGATAAAGCAACTCTAAATCTTGCACCTGGTGGTTCATTCATCTGCCCAAAAACAAGAACTGTATTATCTAAAACTTCCGATTCTTGCATATCAAGGTAAAGCTCATTTCCTTCTCTAGTTCTTTCGCCTACGCCTGCAAACATTGAAAAACCGTGGTGCTCAATTGCTATGTTTCTAATTAATTCCATAACCAAAACTGTCTTTCCAACACCAGCTCCACCAAAAAATCCTATTTTTCCACCTTTTGGAAATGGAGCAAGAAGGTCTATAACTTTTATACCTGTTTCAAGAATTTCAACAGAAGTAGATTGTTCAGTAATAGATGGTGAATTTCTATGAATTGGCCAAAATTCCACATCTTTACCTACTTCTCCCCGCTCATCAATAGGTTCCCCAATAACGTTAAACATTCTTCCTAGAACGCCTTTGCCTACGGGTACCTTTATTGGTTCACCTGTGTTTTCAACTTCAAGTCCTCTCATTAAACCATCTGTTGTATCAAGTGCAACAGTTCTTACAGCATTATCACCAATTAGTTGCTCAACTTCTAAAACAAGCTTTTTCCCTGATTGAGGATTAACAACAATTAATGCATCATATATATCAGGAAGTTCTCCTTCTTCAAATTGAACGTCCACAACTGGCCCAATTATTCTTATAATTTTTCCTTTTGATTTTTTTGACACTGTATATCACGCTCCTTAATTTAATTATTCCTCCTGCAATGCTTGTGCTCCAGAAACTATCTCAATTAATTCCTGTGTGATCGATGCTTGCCTTTCTTTATTATATTCCAACGTCAAGTTTTTAATCACTTCATCTGCATTCTCAGTAGCATTTCTCATGGCATTTTGTCTTGCATACAATTCACTAACTTTTGTTTCATATGCAAGAGAATAGATGCTTGCAGAAACAAAAAACTTTAAAGCAGAATCTGTAAGTTCTTCAACATTCGGTTCATATTCATATCTTGATTCTTTTAATTTTTTCTTCTCTAATGGTACTATTTTCACCAGTTCTGGTTTTTGAATTAATCTGTTTTTAAATTTACCATACACTACAAATACGCTTCCAACACCATCGTTTAAAAGATCAAGCATAACAGTTTGTGCAAAATCGAAAGTTGGAATTTCATACACTCTATCGTAAATCCTTTTTGTTTTTTCATTTTTCTTAAAAAACGGAATTGTTTTTGCTCCTATAGCATAAACAAAATCTATATTTTCTTTTTCTATAACATGTAAAGCATATCTTGCAATTTCAGTAGGAAACGCACCACAAAGCCCCATATCTGTCGATAAAACCACAAGACCTCTTTTTCCATTACCAGTTAAAAAGGGATGATTGCCTTCAAGTTCAATATTTTCAATCAATCTCTTTGCCTCATTTAAAAATTCTCTAACACTACCTAATTTTCTTTCAATTTTCTTTACCCTCGCTGTTGCAACCATTTCCATGGCTTTAGTTATCTTTTTCAGAGACTCAGTAGATTGAACTCTTCTTTTAATTTGTAAAAGTTTTCCTCTACTCATTTTTTATCACTTCCCAAGAAGTTTAAGAAATTCTTTTCTAAATTCTTCTATTGCTTCTCTCAATTTATTTTCAAGCTCTTCAGTTAATACCTTTTCTTTTTTTATCTTATCCAACAATTCTTGCTTACTTTCATGCATGAATTGCAAAAATCTTTTTTCAAAAGTTTTTACACTTTCTAAAGGAATATCATCGAGATATCCATTAACTCCTGCAAATAAAACTACAACCTGTTCTTCAACTTCAAGTGGTGAATATTGCTCCTGTTTCATTAATTCCATAAGTCTTTGCCCTCTTGTGATCTGCGCCTGAGTTGCAGAATCAAGCTCTGTAGCAAATTGTGCAAAAGTTTCAAGTTCTTGATACTGTGCTAAATCTAACTTCAAAGATCCGGCAACCTGTTTCATTGCCTTAACCTGAGCCGCACCTCCAACACGTGAAACCGAAAGTCCTATATTAACCGCAGGCCTTTGCCCTACATAAAATAAGGAAGGTTCCAAATAAATTTGACCGTCTGTAATTGATATAACGTTAGTTGGAATATAAGCTGAAATATCATTTGCCTGTGTTTCAATTATTGGAAGAGCTGTTAATGAACCTCCACCATATTTTTCATCAAGTCTTGCTGCCCTTTCAAGGAGTCTGGAATGAAGATAAAAAACATCTCCAGGATACGCTTCCCTTCCAGGAGGTCTTCTCAAAAGAAGGGAAAGCTGTCTGTAAGCTACGGCATGCTTAGATAAATCATCGTAAATAACAAGTGCATCTTTTCCCTTATGCATAAAGTATTCACCCATCGCACATCCTGCATATGGTGCTATGTATTGAAGAGCTGCATTATCGGCTGCACTGGCTATAACAACAGTAGTATATTCCATTGCTCCTTCCTGTTTTAATTTATCAACGATTCTAGCTACAGCAGATGCTTTCTGACCTATTGCGACATAAATACAGTAAACACCCTTACCTTTTTGATTTATAATAGTATCTATTGCAATTGCAGTTTTTCCAGTCTGCCTATCTCCAATTATTAATTCTCTTTGTCCACGTCCAATTGGTATGAGTGCGTCTATTAACTTTATACCTGTTTGAAGAGGAGTATCGACAGGTTTTCTATAAACAACACCAGGTGCTTTTACTTCAACATCTCTATATTCATCTGTTTCAATTGGTCCCAATCCATCAACAGGTTCACCTAAAGGATCAACAACCCTTCCTAAAAGATTTTCACCAACTGGAACCTGCATAATTCTCTTTAATCTTCTTACCGTATGTCCTTCTTTTATATTACGATAGTCCCCGAGAATAATGATACCCACATTATCTTCTTCAAGGTTAAATGCCATACCTACTGTACCAGTTTCTACAAATTCAACCATTTCGTTGGTCATAACATTATTCAAGCCATAAGCTCTTGCGATACCATCGCCAACTTGAATAACCGTCCCAACATCTTCAAGTTTTATATTTTCTTGAAAATTTTCTATTTTTGTTTCAAGAACTTTTACGAGTTCTCCGGGATTGATTCTCAAAATTTCACCCCTTCCTTAAGGAAAAAACTTCTCTACTAATTTTTTCTAATCTTCCTTTTACTGAAACATCCAATTTTTTTCCAGCAAATTCAAGAACAACACCTGCAATTAAGCTGCTATCAATCTTCTTTTCAAATACCGGTTCTTTTTCTACGTGATTTTCTACAAATTCTTTCAATATCTTTTCTTCCTCTTTGGTTAAAACACTGGCACTTGTTACTTTTACAGGAATTTTATTTTCTTCTTCAATTGCAGAAAATTTAAACAAAGAAGACATTTGAGGAATATATTTTTCCCTTTTATTTTCAAATATTATCTCAACAAATCTTTGAAAAATGGCATCATATTCTATCTTAAATTTTTCATCTAAAACCTCAACAAAAGTAATTTTCAAAAACTTAAGCTTTTTCTCTAACTTTTCAGTTGGATTACTTAAAAACACTGAAAAATGGTTATATATCTCACTTAATAATTGAAGGAGCTGACTATAATTTTCTATGTTATTATTCTTTTTAGCAACCAACAAAAGCGCTTTTGCATACTTGCCCGCTACAACTGAATATTTCATTTTTCAGACCCCTTCAAGATTTTCATTAAATATTCTTTTTTTGCCTTTTCATCAAGAGTACCTTTGAGAATTTTCATTGCAAGAACAACGGCAACTTCTCCAGCCTTACGTTCAACCTCTGAAATCATTTCAGCTCTTTCTCTTTCAATTTGTTCTTTAGCAGAAATAATAATCTTATTTGCTTCATTTTCAGCACGTTTTTTTGCATCATTAATAATATTCTCAGCTTCTTCTTTGGATTTTCTAATAATTTCTTCCGCTCTTTCTCTTACTTTCATCAACTCTTCATTTGCCTGTTTTTTCAATTCTTCAGCTTCTTTTCTTAAATCCTCAGCTTTTTTGATTTCTCCTTCAATTTTTTCTTTTCTAGCATCTGTAATTTCAAAATATTTATCATATAAAAATTTCTTTAAAACATATAGTAACAATAAAAAACTCATCAGTTGAACTACTGATGTTAAATTAATTTCAAACATCTCCATTTAAATCGCCTCGCATTATAAAGTAAGTAAGATTAAAAAAGCAATCAAAAGTGAATAAATTCCAGTAGATTCTGCAACAGCGTCTGCAAGAAGCATACGGGTTGTAATTGTTCCTACCATTTCAGGTTGTCTTGCCATTGCATCCATAGCATGAGCTCCTATATTACCTTCACCCATTCCAGGCCCAATTGCTCCTAATCCCATTGCAAGACCTGCTCCAATAGCCTTTCCCATTACAATAAGAGCATCTGCCAAACTTGTTTCCATAAATATCTACCTCCTTTAAAATTCATGATATTTGTGCCGATATATAAGCTACTGCAAGCATTGAAAACACTAAAGCCTGTATAAGACCAACAAATAACCCAAAAAAACCCCAAAATACAACAGGCAATAATAAATATTTAACAAGGTATGAAAGCATAAACGTTAAGATCGCTCCACCACCTACATTTCCAAAAAGCCTTAAAGAATGAGATATAGGTTTTGCAAGTTCCCCGATCACATTCATTGGGAACATAATTGGATTTGGTTCAAACCAGGATTTAACCCATCCTTTAAATCCTTTTGCCTTTATAGCAAACGTATGACTTATTACAAAAACCATGAGTGCGTAGGTTAAATTAGTATTTAAATCAGCTGTCGGAGCAAAAAATGTATCAGTAAATAAAGTGAATTTAACGCTCCCGCCTGCAAGAGAAACGTTCAAACCTGGAACGGCTCCTCCCAAAACATTGGAAATTGCTATGTAAATAAACAAAGTGGTTGAAATCATAAAGGTAGGTTTTACAAATCGAGGATCATCAATAACACTTTCAACAATTTCATACATAAAATCGAAAATAGATTCTGTAAGAGATTGTTTCCTATCTGGAATAAGTTTGAAATTTTTTCCAACTTTCACTGCAAAGATTACTAAACCAATAATTATTGCCCAGCTCATTGCTATTGTTAATGGATTTAATCTTGTGTACCAGGCATTTTTATCTGAAATTTGAATTATCCATCTACTAGCTAAACCTTGGGTAACCTCTTTTGCATCTTTAGGCACAAAATAAATTGCATTTATTATTCCAACAGTAAAATAAATAATTAGAAAAATTATCATTCCTATTTTAGCCTTTTTTTTCACGTCGGTCACCTCCGAAAATAAAGCCTGCTATGTATGCTGCTAATTTGACATTTATTAATCCAAGAAAAACACTAATTATAGCTAGTGTTTTATTTTCAAAAAGAAAACTTGCAAGTAAAAACAAACTTGCAGAAAATAAATACCTAATATAAAATCCTTTTCTGTGCTTTTTAGCGCTCTGATACATGTTAATTATATCTTTATATAGAGAATATGTGTACAAAATTGCTCCAACTGTTCCCAAACTGTAACAAATATAAAACACTTTATCTAAAGTAATAAACAAAGCTATTAAAATCCCAGAAAAGTATAAAGATAGAATAACCAATATCATCTTTATCAAAAAATCATTTTTCGTGTTTTTCAATCTTTTCAACTTCCTTTAACAGTTGTCTTATTCCATTGTAAATACCGGATATGGCTCCAAAAAATAAAAATATAATTAAAAACAAATTATTGGTGTTAAACAACCAATCAAATAATTTTCCAAGTAAATAACCAACCACAATATTACCTATAACTGTTGCGCCAAATACAAGGACAAGATTTAGTTTAATGATTTCTTTACCTATATTATCCTTTTTCATATTATAAAAATGTTTCTTGGTAAACTACTTAGTACCTCACAACCTTCATCAGTTACTAAAATATCATCTTCAATCCTGATTCCAAACTCTCCAGGAAGGTATATACCAGGTTCTACTGTAACAACAGAATTTGCATTTATTACATTTTTATACGTTGAACTAAATCTTGGTTCTTCATGAACTTCAAGCCCAATGCCATGGCCAAGAGAGTGTCCAAAATACTCTCCATATCCATTCTTTTCTATACGTTCTCTTGCTAATTTATCTATAGCTTCACCTGTTAATCCTGCCTTAATTCCATTAATTGCTCTTTCCTGAGCTTCTAACACTACCTTATGAACTTCTTCAACTTTTTCATTAGGCTCACCTATACAAAAAACTCTTGTTAAATCACTAACATATCCTTTATAACTAGCGCCCCAGTCAACTACAACTGGTTCTCCTTTTTCAATTCTTTTCTCACTTGCCATAGCATGAGGCAGTGCTCCTCTCCAGCCAGCTGCGACAATAGTTTCAAAAGCTATCTTATCTGCACCTAAAAGCTTCATTTGATATTCTAGATATGCTGAAACTTCTTTTTCAGTAATTCCTTCTTTCACAATTTTAAGTGTCTTTCTAAATGCTTCTTCAGCAATAAATATGGCCTTTCTTATTTTTTCAATTTCATCATCATTTTTAATTGCTCTTAATTGAAGAATTTCATTTGATACATCTATATAATTCACATCCAATTCAGCTTTTAAAGCCTCAAATAATGCTAATGAAATCCTTTGTTTTTCAACACCAACATTTTTTACACCTAACTTTTTCAAAATTTCTGCAACTAAACTTATAAACCTTTGGCCGCCCTTAAATTTAACAAGCTCAAATTCTGTCTCAAGTTTGACCTGTTCCCAGTATCTTGAGTCTGTAATTATTATTCTTCTATCTTTTGAAAAAATTATTATAGAGGTACTTCCTGAAAACCCTGAGATATATCTGGTAGTTGCACTATTAGAATTTTCAATGTTTAAGACAACTAAAGCATCAATATTTTTCTCTTGCAACAAATTAGTAAATTTTTCCATAAAAATCCCCCTTTCATCTCTTGGTGTGCCTGGCGGGAATTGAACCCGCAACCTCTGGATCCGGAGTCCAGTGCTCTATCCGATTGAGCTACAGGCACAAACCTATATGTATATTAAATCACCTGAATCTTTTAAAAAATTCTCAGCTTCATTTTTTAATTTTTCTTTTGTTATAACCGTATCATATTTTTTATCTATCGTGGCAGCATTTCTAAAAACAAAATTTCCTTTTCTATTGTGTAAATATGCAAGAGAATAATTTTTAGTTAAAGAATCACCCTTAATATTTTTAATTGGTAGTGTCTCAAAATACAACACTTCGCCTATCACCTTAATATCTTTTTCAATTCCTTTTAAAATTTCAAATTTTTGTGAAATAGAGGGATTAGATGCATAATCTAAAAAAATCTGTCTTGCACTAAATGCATCATCATCTTTAATTCCAAAAGAAGATGCCATTTTAGTAGTTAATCTTTCGTCATACAAAAATACTTCATGACCTTTTCGAACGAGTTTTTCAGCAAATTTTAAAACTTTGAAACTTTGATTTGAATAATTACCGCTCATTGACAAAGGAATTCCTAAAATTACCTTTTTAAATTCTTTTAAAATTTTATCAAGCTCATTTCTTTTTACTGTACCACTCTTTGCAATAAATTTTTCACCAATTGCAAATCCACACTTACTTTCACCATAGTCTATTGCAATTATCAATTTCTCACCTACAATTGTAAAAATACATCGTACATATCTCTTTCTTCGATCATTCTATATATATCCTTAACAGGTGTATTTAAAAGCATCATTGTATACTTTTCAAAATATGGTATTTCTATTTCTCTTTCTTTCAGCCTTAAAATTTCTTTTCCCGATAAATAATCCCTTACAATTGATTTTAAAACCTTACTAGGAATATTTTCTTCTTTTGATAAATTCTTTAACAACTTCTCTGAAACATTTCTTCCATGAGCTTCGATTTCATTTAATACCTTTTCAACTTTCTTTGAATCAGGGAAGATATCCTTCAGATGTTCTAATCTTTTTTGAGCATCTTTTCTATTATAGAAGAGTTGTAAAATTGAATAAGAATCGCCTGATACTGCATCTATTAATTCTTTAATGGTCAATGGAAAATCAAATAATCTAATTTCAACACCGTTCTGAAGCATGGATGGTAAACCATCGGAGTTGGTTGAACTTACTATTTTTTTAATTCTTTTTTTCTTTACAAGGGTACTGATAGCTCGCTTTTGAAAAGATTCAAGTATAGGACTGTAAAAAACCAGATCTTTATAATAATATCCATTTTTAATTAGCTTTTCATAAAATTTTGTTACATACAAATAATTGGAAAATAAATATGCTACAGATTCCGATTCATGCTTTATGGTTTTTTCTTCACCTCTTCTATCTTCAAGACCGAAATTAAATTTTCGTTCTTCAATATATAAAGGTAAATTAGTATCAAATTTGTAAAGTGTAGTTATTATCAAATCTTTTCGACCAATTATTGAAAGAAGTTTAGAATACACTTCGTAGGAAAGAGAAGATAAAAGTTGTATTTCATTGAGAACAATAAAGTCAAAATCGTTTACATCAACTTCGCCTTCCACAACCATTATGGCGTTTGTAATAACATGTTTTGAATATTTCCTGCTTAAAGAATTTACAAAAGTTAACTCCATAGGAGAATGTCTTGACAGACTTTCATAAACATGAAGTGCGTCTATATTAGTTGAATTTATTATTAGTGTTCTTCCTTCTTCCATCAATAGCATTAAAAATGCATTCCTTGTAAGCGGATCTGATTGAAGAATAAAGGGTTTTTCAAAATTCAAATATTTTTCAACTTTTTCATATCTTTGGACAAGCTCATCAGAAGTTCCATAATGTTCAAAATCGTCCGAATTCTGGCTTTTCCAGTCATTAGTAAATGAGTAAATAAAATATTTATCTTTATATTCTTCATTGGATGAAGATGAAACTTTAAAGTCCAATATATTAAGCATTGGCCCATTTCCATTTTGTCTGATGTTTGCTACAATATCAAGAGAGGTTAAAAAAGTTTGAATTGCGGGAATCTCATTGTAGCTTTTTCTTAAACCAAAACCAATACCATCTAAATTTTTATTTTTTCCTCTAAGGCTCATCCTAACGTTTGTTCCGCTACTACCAAAAAATCTTATTTTATCAACCAACGAATTTTTTATCATAAAAATTGGTTCTGGATTTCCATGACCATATGGTTCAAGATATTCTAAAGCATTTAAAATTTCACCGTTTATATCATCCAATTTAATTTCAGCATCAATCTCTATTTTTGAATCAGCTTTAAAATATTTATCTCCAAATTTTTTTGAAATAGCCTCTATGAAATCTTCGATTTTGTCTTCAAAAATACTGAACCCAACAGCCATAGGATGCCCGCCAAATTCTTCGAAAAACTCAGAAAATCCACTCAAAACTTCAAGAATATTGACTCCATCAACACTCCTTCCAGAGCCTCTTCCTATACCATTTTCAATAGTAATAACCAGAGATGGTTTGTTATACCTTTGAACCAGTTTTGTAGCAACTATTCCCAAAACTCCCGCATGCCAATCATTATTGTAAACAACAAGCACTGGTAAATCTTTAATTTTTGATGTCTCTATCTTTTCAATTGCCTCTTCAAATATCTTAGTTTCTATCTCTTGTCTTGTAAAATTGTATCCCATCAATATCTCAGCTAGTTGTTCAGCAGAAGAAATACTTTCAGTCATTATTAATTTAAAAGCATCTTCAGCAGAATACAACCTTCCAGCAGCATTTAATTTTGGAGCTATCCTATACCCAATATCCTGACTTGAAATATTGGCTATATTTAACTTTTTCATAAGCTGAATAAGTCCTATTCTGTTAGTATTATTCAGCCTTTTTAAACCCTCTTTTACAATATACCTGTTTTCGTCAACTAAATCAACCATATCTGCTATGGTACCAAGTGCAACTAGATCAAGCAAAGAATCAACTTCATTTTCTGGAATAGAAAGCTTTTCAGCAATTGCACTGATCAGTTTATACGCTACACCTACACCTGCAAAATCCTTAAATGGATATTCATCATCTTCCCTTTTGGGATCAATAACAGCATGTGCATCTGGTATTCTTTCTTTTATTGAATGATGGTCAGTAATAATTACATACATACCTAATTCCTTTGCTTTTTCCACTGCTTCAAAACTCGTTATTCCACAATCTACACTTAAAAGAACTTTATAACCATCTTTTCCAAAATTTTCAACAACGCTAGGTTGTATTCCATACCCTTCATCTAGCCTGTTTGGGATATAATAATCAACTTTCCATCCGTATCTTCTCAAAAAACTAACCAATACAGCTGCTCCAGTAATTCCATCCACATCATAGTCTCCATAGACAAATATGGGATATTTTCTATCCCGGGCTTTTAGAAGATATTCAACAGCTTTTTCCATATCTTTCATCAAAAATGGCGATCTTAGGTGTGAACGTTTGGGATAAATAAATTTACTAGCTTCTTCTAAATCTTCATATCCTCTGGTAATCAATAATTGAGCAGTAAGGAAAGGAATTTTGAGTTCCTTTGATAATTTTTCAACTAACTCCTTATTAATTTGTCTTAGTTCCCATTTCACTATCCTACTCCTTTCTTTTTTTTTATTTTTTTACTACATTCTTTATTTTTAATTTTACCACAATTTGAAATTTTTTTAAAGAAAAATTCCATTTGTTGAATTTTAAGCAAAAATTGGTGTATAATAATAACGAGCCACATTTTTTCTCCGCTTTTCTCCGCGTGTTCCAAGGTTCCACCATTTCCAGAATTTTTTTGGTTTTCAGTACCACAAAAAATCATAGGAGGTGGAAACATGAGGAACACACCATTTTATTGGTTGGTACTTTTAGGTGAAAATGAGTACCATATTCTACCGATCCTTTATGTTCCTTCTCAGAAACATGTTGATCAAATTCTAGACACAATTTACAAAAACAAGATTCTTGATTTCGAAGTCAAAAAAGTGATGTTTTCAGACAACTTCGAGGCTGTGAAGAATGTTACTAACAAATATTTAAATTAAATGGGTGAGAGTATGTTATTAAGACATGGTACTGCTTTTAACGCTTTGATAAGATTTTCCATAGTAGATAGTACAGAAATTGTTGAAGAATCAAGAAAAAGGCATGAACTATCACCTCTTCCTGCGGTAGCACTTGGAAGACTTATTACCGGGGTTTCCTTAATGGTGCCATGGCTTTCTGAAAAAGAAAAATTAACATATGTTGTTGAAGGCACGGGACTATTAAAGATTATTGCAGCTCAAGCAAAATCTAACGGTGATGTAAGAGGGTATGTATCTCCACCAGTTCTGGAAAATATTTTAAATAAGCAAGGAAAATTTGATTTGAAAACGGCAATAGGAAACGGCACATTAAAAGTAATAAGAGATCTGGGTTTGAAAACACCCTATGTAACCCCAGTACCATTACAAAGTGGAGAAATAGCGGAGGATTTGGCTTATTATTTTACAGTTTCAGAGCAAATTCCGTCTGCTGTTGCACTTGGTGTACTTGTAGATAAAAATGGAATAAAAAAAGCAGGCGGAATTATTATTCAGATACTGGATAGGAATCTTGACCCAAAGATTATTGAAAGGATAGAAAAAAGATTTAAAGAAATTACACCACTAACATCATTTTTACTCAAGCACAGACCCTTTGATGCAGCAAAATATATTTTTGAAGATTCAATTGAAGAAATTTTGGAAAAAGAGGTAAAATTTAAATGTGACTGTTCCAAGGAAAAGGCATATGAATCTTTAAGGGTTTTAACAAAAGAAGATCTTGATTTTCTATTAAACCAAGAAAAAGCAGAAGTAGTGTGTAAGTGGTGCAACACGAAATACTATTTTACAAAAGAAGAAATCGAAAGAGTTAAAAATGAAAAATCGGAGGAAAGAAATGAAGATAAGTCTAATTTCTAAAGTTACCTATATTACAACCCTAATAGTAGCATTAGTATTATCCATTGTTTTATTTACATTCTATTTTTCTATCAAAGATGTCGCAATGAGATCTATAATAAATGATTTGAAACAAACCGTAAGTTTTTTGAACAGTAAGGGCTTTAACAATGTGGAAATAATGATGAAAGGTATGTTAATTCAAAAATTCAAAAGAGATTTTTATTTAATATTCGATGGAGAAGTTTTGTCAGATCCATACAACATTGGATACATTGAAATTAGAGAAAGTGGGACAAAAAAAATAGAAGATAGAGTGTTTTACTTTTTAAAAGTCAACCCAAGATTAATAGTTGGAAGAGATATGACTCCTGTTGCAGTATTTCTAGAAGATATAAAGTTAAGATTTGTATTTATATACATTTTGGCTCTTTTGCTTACCAGCTTTTTAACTTATCTTACTACCAGAAATTCAATGAAACACCTTAAAAATTTTGTTTCAGAACTTGAAAATATAAAAGGAAACGATCTTGGTTTTAGATTTTTAAAACCAAATACAAACGATGAAATTGATGAGCTAGTAGAAAAATTTAATGAACTTATGGATAGAGTTGAAAAAAATTACAAACTTCAAGAAGAATTTGTCTCAAATGTTTCACATGAACTTAAGACTCCAATTTCAAACCTTATAGGTTATTCAGAAATGTTAAAAAGATGGGGTTATAAAGACAAATCAATTCTTGAGGAATCAGTAAACTCTATTAGAGATACCGCATATAAAATGAAAGAGTTAATTGAAAATATGCTTTTATTATCAAAGAATTTCAAACTTGAAACTGAAAAGATTGAATTGAGACCTTTAGTAAAAAAAATTGCACAGCAAAAAGAAAAACAGTATGGTCAAAAAATTGAAATTTCAGGAAACGGAACAATTACTGCTAATAAAGAAGCACTAGAAATGATTATCTCAAATCTTCTTAATAATGCTATTTTTCATGGTAAGCCCCCATATGAGATAAAATTGTCAGAAAACAAAATAGAAATTATTGATCACGGGTCTGGTATTAGTAAAGAAGAACAGGAAAAGATTTTTGAAAGATTTTACAAATCCAGAAATTCTAAAGGTCATGGTCTGGGATTATTCTTAGTAAAACAGTTATGTAATCAAATGAATCTGGATATTTCTGTTAAAAGCATTGAAGGTTACACTAAATTTGAAATAAAGGGGGCATAGTTATGAAAAGTGACATAGAAATAGCAAAGGAAGCAAAATTAAAAAATATAAGTGAAATAGCAAGTAAAATTGGGATTGATGATGAATTTTTGGAACCATATGGAAAATATATCGCAAAAGTTGACACAAAAATCTTAAAAACAGTTGAAGATAAAAAAGACGGAAAATTAATCCTTGTTACCGCTATGACTCCAACACCTGCAGGAGAGGGAAAAACAACCACAAGCATTGGACTTTCTATGGCGCTTAATAGACTTGGAAAAAAATCAATTGTTACGCTTAGAGAACCTTCATTAGGGCCCGTATTTGGTATAAAAGGTGGTGCTGCAGGGGGTGGATATTCTCAAGTTCTTCCCATGGAAAATATAAACCTACATTTTACAGGCGACATTCATGCTGTATCAGCAGCACACAATTTGCTTTCTGCTGTTATTGACGCACATATTAAATTTGGAAATGAGCTCGGAATTGATCCTACCAAAATCTACTGGAAAAGAACAATGGACATGAATGATAGAGCGTTAAGGCAGATAGTTGTCGGTCTGGGAGGCTCAGCAAATGGATATCCAAGAGAAGATGGATTTATAATAACAGCAGCCTCCGAAATTATGGCAATACTCTGCCTTGCAAAAGATATCAAAGATTTAAAAGAAAGAATTTCAAATATTGTTGTCGCACAAACATATGATAAAAAGCTTGTCAAAGTTAAAGATTTAAAAATCGAAGGCGCAATGGCTACAATTTTAAAAGACGCTATTAAACCAAACCTAGTTCAAACCATTGAAAATACACCTGCCTTTATTCATGGAGGACCATTTGCAAATATTGCACATGGAACAAATAGTATAATTGCAACAAAAATTGCTTTAAAATTATCCGATTATGTGGTAACAGAAGCAGGTTTTGCAGCTGATCTTGGGGCTGAAAAATTTCTTGATTTTGTTGCACCAACTGCTAGATATGATGTTAATGCTGTTGTAATAGTTGCTACAATCAAAGCTTTAAAATATCATGGTGGTGTTAAAAAAGATGAACTTGGTAAAGAAAATGTTGAAGCAATGCTTAAAGGAATGGAAAATCTTAGGGTACACGTTGAAAACATGAAAAAATATAACCTTCCAGTAGTAGTTGCTCTTAACGTTTTTAATAGTGATACGAAAAAAGAACTTGATGAATTTTCAAAACACTGTGAAATCCCACATGCTCTGGTTTACGCTTTCGAAAAAGGTGGGGAAGGTACAATTGATTTAGCAAATCTTGTTTTAAAAAATCTAAAGGATTCTCAGTACAAACCACTTATAAAACCAGAAATGAGTTTAGAAGAAAAAATTGAAACACTCGCCAAAAAAATTTACAGAGCTTCAGATGTCATTTACACAGACCAGGCAAAAAGAAAATTAAAATTTCTTAAAAAACACGGTTATAAAGGTTTACCAGTTATAGTAGCAAAAACACAAGCAAGTATCTCAGATGATCCCAAAAAGATAAATGCACCTTCTGGATATACTTTCACTATTAGGGATTTTGAACTTTCTGCTGGTGCAGGATTTGTTGTTGCTCTTGCTGGAGATATCATGAGAATGCCAGGACTTTCTAAAGTTCCAAATGCTGTAAATATTGATATTGATGAAGATGGAAATGTAATTGGACTATCTTAAAAGAAAAAGCTCCCGCGGGAGCTTTTTTATTTATTAACAAAAACTGTATTTTTACCTAATTTTTTTGCCATGTATAATGCTTCATCTAGTTTTTTAAAGAGTTTTTCCTGATTCATCTCATTTCCTATATAACTAATCACACCAAAACTTGCACTTATTTTTATACCATTAGCCTCAATATTATTTAAAACCTTTTTAAGTTCCTTTGCAAGAATCTCAGCACTATTTAAATCGGTATTAGGTAAAAGAATTATAAATTCATCTCCTCCCCATCTAAAAAAGAAATCAGTTTTTCGAAGTCTTTTCCTTACAGCTTCCACTAACTTGACTAAAATTTCATCTCCAAATTCATGACCATACTTATCATTAACTTCTTTAAAATTATCAAGATCGAACATTATTAACGAAAAGATTTTTCCTTCTCTACTACTTCTGTTTAACTCCTCAGATAACTTTAGCTCAAAATATTTTCTATTAAAAATCCCCGTTAAAGTATCTGAAATTGCCACATCCATAATTTTTTCAAATCTTCTTACATTAGAAATTGCAAGTCCAAAAACATCTTTTACATATATTAAAAAATCTACATATGGCTCAAAATACTGAGGAAACATAAACTGCCCAATTTTCAAAAAACCAAAAGTTTCATTCCCGAATTTTATCTTTAAAGTAACTTCTAATTCATTAGTATCTATTCCATATTCTCTCCCGTTTAAAATGTCATGTCCAGAGTAAGGAATATATTCAATCTTTTTTGGAGAAAAAAGCATTTTAATTTGTTCAATTATCACTTTTACAACTTCCTCTTCTTTTTCGACTTTAGAAATACTAGATAAAATACTGAATGCGGCTATATAATTACTTTTTTCCATTACTAACTGCTTAATTTTTTGTTCTTTTTCTATCTCACCAAGTGCTTTTAATATCAAAAGCTCTAGGTAATCCAAATCAATTTCCTCTATAAAATATGGTAAATCTAAAAATGTAGCAAGTTCTGCCAGTTTTCTTTCTATTCCATTTTCTACATTTGTATTTAATAAAACTAATTTTTTCAAATTTTCTTTAAAAAAGCGCCTTGCAGTTTCTTTATTAAATCCATATGCTGATATATTCTCTTTCCAATTTACTAGCCATCCTGGTGTTATAAGATATGCTCCTTCTTCAATGTATTTTTTTACTTTACTTTTTCCAAACATGTAAAAACAATTTTCAAATTTATAAAATTTAACTTTGCTTTGGAACTTTTTAGGAATTTTATTTATAATATCACAAAAAGTGCAGCAAAAAACAATTAAATTAGCATGTTCTAAAAGTTTTTTCTTAACTTCATATTTTATTCCATTTTTTTCTAATGTGCAAAAACTTGGAAAAGTTACTATTTCGACATCATCATTGATATTTTTAATAGCCTCTTTAAATTCTTTTCTGAAATTTTCACAGACTAATAATGTAGTTTTCCCCATTTATATCACCTTTTTTATAGGATATGTTCCATACCGTTGCACTACCTCTGAGAACGCAACCAAAACCTCTTCACTTACATACCAAGGTATTTCTCCATGAGAATCGGAAATAACTAACCCCCCACCACTTGCACCTTTTATTATTAAATCTCTGACATTTTTTTCAACATCTTCATATGTCCACTTTCTCATTGATATCCCATCAAGATTTCCCACAAAGGCTACTTTTCCTTTAAATTTTTCTTTTAATTTTTTTATATCATCTAACTTACTAAAACTAACTGCTGCAACCTTTGGATCAATAATTTCATTTACACTATCAAAAACTTTTGCTGAAGCCATATGTAAAACTACAGGACCTTCAATTTTCTTAAACATTTCTTTTGCTATTAAAAATCCTGTTTCTTGTAATATGTCTTTTGGCATCATTTCAGTTGAAAGCAATGCATCAAAATATACAATTACATCTGCTCCAGCTCTTAATTGTAAATTTGCCCAAGCAGTAGAAAATTCCATGTTTTTTTTCATTAATTTCCAGAAATAATCTCTCTGGAAATATATTAGTTCAATATATTTATCAAATCCCATTTGCATAATGGGGAGTGAAAAAGGTGAAACCATAACACCTATAACTGGCGCATCTAAATCTTTCAATGCCTCCTGAGTTTCTAAAACCTTTCTTAAAACATCTGATTTTTTAACATCGGGAATATTTAAATTATCTATATCGGAAAGATTTTTTATAATAGGTTCACCAGCATTAGGAGGGCCGTCATCATAGAATATACTATCTCCTCCAAATGCTTCAATTTCAAGTGAAGCGTAATAAAAACCATAATAAAAATCGTGTTTGTACTTTTCTCGCATTTTCTTTTGTGCATATATAACATTTTTTGAACTTGAAAAATATTCTTTGATAGACATACCTAACTCTTTTGCACCATAAAATGTAAGAGCTAGGAAAAATGGAACTCTATCAGGCTCTCTGTAGGATAAGGCAGTAAAAACTCTCTCTCTAGATGTTAGATTTTTCATGTTCCACCATCCTTCTTACTATTTTCACTGCTTCGCTTGCAGTCTCTCCAAACTCGTCTGCTTCTACTTCTTTCCAAAGATTCTCGTCGATCCTAAAAGGCGCACCTCCAACAACAATTTTAATTTCTGGTTTTTTTTCTTTTAATTTTTTGACTAATTCTTTTACTTTCAAAGCAGCTGGAAGCATTAAAGTCGATACAAGCAAAATATCTATTTTATCCCTTAAAGAACGTTCAAAAACTTCATTAACTGTTTTACCAAGACCGTAATCTTTTATTTCAAATCCTGCAGAATTTAAAAATGAAAGAACTATCTTTCTACCTAATCCGTGGTAATCTTCCAAAGTAACAATTGCTAAATTCAATTTTTGTCGTTTTTGAATTTTTCCCAAAACATTGGTCTTTTCAGTATATTTTTTAAATAACTCTTCACAAATAACACCAACCAAATAATATTGAGCCAGAGAAATTTCTTGTAATTCCCATAGATCTCCTACTTTATCCATTACTTCAATAAGTATTTTTTCAAGCAAAATAAGAGAATTTTCTTTTTGAAAAATTTCATTAAATATCTTATCTGCTTTTATTTTGTTTCCAATAAGTAAAAATTCTAGCAATTTTTCAGAAATCTCTTGCATTTCTTACCTCCAGTATATTATCTCTAAAAATACTTAAATTATTCTAACATATAGAGTTATTAAAACAAAATTTATCTACCTTTCCTTATAAAAGAGTAAAAATTAGTATACTCAAGATATAGCCTATATTTTTCAATAATTCGAATTTATGTTAGAATTTTCACAAAAAATGAGTATTGAAAAATATAGCAATATAAGTGATAATTGAGATGGATTCCTATTTAAAGTACAGGGAGGTATTTAAAAATGGAAATTAGCAAAATGGGTAATCTTAAAGCTCCTGGCCCACTTTATGAAATGGCACAGAATCAGTTTTTAAAAGCAGCAAGACTTATGGAACTTGATCCTAACATTGGAAACTTTCTCCTTTGGCCACAGAAAACTTTGGTTGTTCATTTTCCAGTAGTAATGGATGATGGAAGAGTAGAAATTTTTGAAGGATATAGAGTACAGCACAATACTGCAAGAGGCCCAGCAAAAGGTGGAATAAGATATCATCCTGATACTAACCTTGACGAAGTTTCTTCTCTTGCATTCTGGATGACATGGAAATGTGCTGTTGTAAATCTCCCATATGGTGGAGGTAAAGGTGGAGTTAGAGTCGACCCAAGCAAACTATCTGAAAAAGAACTTGAGAAATTAAGTAGAAGATTTTTCTCTGAAATTCAAACGATAGTTGGTCCTACCAAAGATATCCCAGCTCCAGATGTTAATACTAACGCAAAAATTATGGCATGGTATATGGATACTTACAGTATGAATGTTGGTCAAACAACATTGGGTGTTGTTACAGGAAAACCCCTCGACCTTGGTGGTTCAGAAGGAAGACCAGAAGCAACTGGCCGTGGAGTTTCTATTACTGCCTCTGAAGCATGTAATGTAAAAGGAATTGACATTTCAAAAGCAAGAGTTGCAATCCAAGGTTTTGGTAATGTTGGTTCATATTCAGCAAAAATCTTATCAGAAGAATATGGCGCAAAAATTGTTGCAATAAGTGATGTAAGCGGAGGACTTTACAACGAAGATGGTTTCGACATAGATGAATTAATTGAATATAGAGATCAAAATGGAGGAGTAATAAAAGGATATCCAAAAGGAAAACCAATTACCAATAAAGAATTATTAACTCTTGATGTTGATATTTTGGTACCTGCTGCTCTTGAAAATGCAATTACCGAAAAAATTGCCAAAGACGTTAAAGCAAAAATCATAGTTGAAGGTGCAAATGGTCCAACAACTGAAGAAGCTGAAAAAATACTTATTGAAAAAGATATTCTTGTAGTCCCAGATATACTTGCAAATGCTGGTGGTGTCACAGTATCTTACTTTGAATGGGTACAGGATCTTCAAAGCTATTTCTGGGACATTGAAGACATAAGAAAAGAACTAACAAAAATTATGAAAAGATCATTTGCCCAAGTATTCGCAACAAAACAAAAATACAATACCGATATGAGAACAGCTGCGTATATTGTTGCAATTGAAAGAGTTGCATCAGCTGTCAAAAAAAGAGGATATTTCCCAATGTAAAAAATTAATGAAGTTTGTACTTAAACACAAAGCCCCAGCAAATGCTGGGGCTTTTGTCAATTAAAAACTTATTTAAATTATTTTTTACTTAAAAATTCAAGTGCAACTTCGTATGCCTTTAATCCATACATTAAGGCAGGACCTCCACCCATACAAACTGCAACTTTAATTACATCAAGAATTTCTTCTTCAGTAGCTCCAGCATTTATAGCAGCTTCTGTATGCCACATGATACATGGTTCACATCTAACTGCAACTGCTATTCCAAGTGAAATAAGTTCTTTGACCTTAGTTTCGAGTGCTCCAGGAGCTTCTGCTGCATGAATATATTCTGCAAATTTCCCCAATTCCGGTGCTTTGTTCAATACTTCGCCAAGTGTTTTTTTAACTTCTGATAATTTTTCCTTATAACCTGCCATTTTATTCACCTCCCTATAAATGTTTGTGATTTTTTTCATTTCATCTTAATTATATATGTTTAATCGAATTTGTCAAGTCTAATTCTCCAATTTTCCTGTAAAAAAACATAGCTTATACAAGTTTTTGCGATACCTAAAAAGTTTCTCATTAACGGAAAATTTCAAACCCTTGACAAAATTTTATAATAATGGTAAACTGTCGAAAATATATTAAAACATATATGCATAAATTATACTTTCAGTATTCCTGGTTTTTGAGGTAATGCTTAATTTTTCACAACCAGCCTATTTTTTATTTACACTCCAAGGGGGGATATATATGGAAGCTTACAGAAAAAACCTTACAATTTATCCTATGTACAGATTCATGATCAACATGCTAATTATTGGTCCAATACTTGTTCCATATATGCTCTTAAAGGGGTTAAGTTATACTCAGATTATGACCCTACAATCTATTGCTGCAATTTCTACATTTCTTTTTGAAATTCCTACAGGCTCAATTGCTGATAAAATATCGAGGAAACTTTCTCTGTTTTTTTCTGGATTACTTATATCCATAAGTACTATTATTTATATCTTATTCGATTCTTTCTTCCCATTCGCGATTGCAGAAATCATCTTCGGATTAGGATTTACTTTCAGCAGTGGTGCAGATTCTGCTATTTTATATGAAAGTTTAAAGAAATTGGGAAAATCTTCTGAATATCAGCAACGTGAAGGAAGTGCTTTATCATACATTTTTATCGGCCAGGCTGCTGGTTCAATAGCAAGTAGTTTGTTATACAAATTAAATCCAGATATTCCTTTCTGGATCAGTGCTTTTAATGCTTTTACAGCAGCATTAATTGCTTCTTTCTTTGTTGAAACTGAAAGAGAAAAGAGCGAACATAGCTACGCTATGCATGTTTTAAAAAGTGCAGGTATTGTTATCAAAAGTCCAAGGGTATTCTGGGCCATGCTTTATTCATTTCTTATGGGATTTGCAATAAGAATAGGTTTTTGGTTATATCAACCGTATTTTTCGAAAGTCAATATTGATGTTGTATATTTTGGTACTATTTTCTTTTTATTCAACCTTGTTGCAGCTTTTAGCTCCCGTGTACTGGTCAAAAAATTTAAAGATGAACGACCAAGAAAAGTACTCCTTTGGCTCTGTTTATTAATGGCAATTAGCTTTATTTTACCAGCAATTTTTGTTTCAAAAATTGCTCTGGTAATAATTGCTCTTCAACAAATAGTTAGGGGACTTCATCCTACAACCTTGAGATTTTATATAAATCATCAAATTGAGGATAAATATAGAGCTACCGTTATTTCAATGTCCGGTTTAATATCTAATCTCAGTTTTGCACTACTTGCTCCAGTTATTGGAATTGTACTTGATTCAAAAGGGACAGTTCCCGCTTATATTACAGTCGGACTTATTACTCTTTCCGGAACTTTTCTTTTATATCAAATAAGAAAATTACAAAAATCAAAAAAGGTGATACCACAAAATTAAATTTTTAAAAATTTATAACTTTTTTTGCTTTTTCAATTATTGAAACATCATTTACAATATCATCTATGGTTGTATAAATTACAACATCCGGGAATAAGGTTTTTTTATCTCTTTCATCTTTTTGCGGCCTTAAAAGTTTTTTGGTTGAAACTGAAAAAGTAAAATTTGCCACTGGCAACTTGAAAGTAATTATATCTCCAAAATGCGATGGGCTATTACCTGATGGTTCACAAATTATCTTTGCAATATTGTTATCTTTTAAAATTGTTGCAAATATTATTGCAGAACTACATGTATATTTTGAAATTAAAACATAAATTTTTCCATTGAAAAGTATTGATTTTCTATAAAATTTGTTGTTTTTATATAATGTACTTTCAAATCTTTCAAGCCCTTCTTTTTTTGTAAGAAATAATTTTTCACTTAATTGCTTTGAATATCTAATTATCCAACCATATGTTCTAATATCATCAACATCAATAAATCTCAAAAATTCATAGACAACCCTGGAATTTCCTCCAGGGTTTTTACTAAGATCAACTATTATTTTATCTATTTTATTTTCTGAAACTTCTTGAAAAAAATTCTTAACTACTTTAATATATTTAATATCGTAAATACATTTGTCTAATTTAAAAACAGCAATGTTACTGTCCTTGTCAATATAATAATTAGCAAATTGCTCGTCTTTTTTCTTATCTGATACTGTATATTTCACAAGTGGAACTTTGAAAGTTAAAATGTTCCAGTTTCTTCTAATCTTTATAGTTACAAATCCATTGTTAACCAGATTAAGCTTTTTTAAATACACTTCCTTTAAAAGCTCAGTTTCTGCTCGTGCTTTAATAAAGTAAATATTTTCTGATGGTATAATTTGCTCAAGCATCATCAGTATTTGCCCGGGAGTTTTACCAGAAATCTCAATTATTTTATCGCCTTTTTTAAACATTTCTCTATCTTCAGAAATATACAAACCATCTTTCAACCAGATTATCGGAACATCAAGGATTTTGTCATTCTCAGATAATTTATACCATAATGAAGTATGTGCATCATTAAAACTCCAGAGTATAGTATTTAAAACAAAATAAAAATTATCTACACTCATAGGAGTTTTTATTTTTTCATAAGCTTTATTAATAATTTTCCGCTGTTTTTCGGAAAAGCCATAATATGTTGCGGGATGTACTTCCTTTAAAATTTGAACAAGAAAATCAAGATCTTTTCTCATCTCATCTTCATTTAAAATATAATCTATCGGGAGATGAGAATTAAATTCAGATTGCGAAAAAGAACTTATTTGAAAAAGTAGCAAAAAGAAAGCGATTAGAAATACTTTTTTCAAGCACCCTCCTCCCTTGCTACCTGTAAATAAAGCATCATTTAAAAAATAATCTTTTTTTTATTTCCTTTATTTTTTGAATACTTTCTTTTTTTGAAATAATCAAATATTCATCTGTTTCAACAACAACCAAATCTTTTACATCAATTAGCACAGTTTTTTTCTTACTTTTTACTATATTTCCTTTAGAATCAAAATAATGTATATTTTCACCAATTACATTGCCATTTTCATCTCTATTACTGTGCCTCTCAACAGAATTCCAGCTTCCAACATCATCCCAACCAAATTCCGATGGAATAACATAAATATTTTCTGCATGTTCCATAATTCCATAATCAACTGATATTTTATCTACTCTTTGATACATTTCTTTCAGTAATTCAAAATATTTTTCGCCAGAATATTTATTTATTTCCTCCAAAATATCAAAAGTATTTGGAAGAAAAGTTTTTGTATTTTCAAGTATCGTATCAGTATTCCAAATAAATATTCCTGCATTCCAGAGATAGGAACCTTCTTTTAAATATCTTTTAGCAACTTCTAATTCTGGTTTTTCAACAAATCTTTCTACTTTTAATATGCTTTCATTTAAGTTTATTACATCATTATCTTTTTGATATTTTATATATCCATATCCAGTTTCAGGTCTATTGGGATTTATTCCTAAGGTAACTATTGCTTTTTTATTTCTACTTACAAATTCAAAAGCATTATTCAATGCTTTTTGAAATTTCTCAACATCACTAACTAAATGATCAGCTGGAAGAACTGCCAGATTTACATTTCCAAATCTTTTTTCAATGTAAAAAGCAGAAAGTGCTATACATGGCGCAGTATTTCTTCCAACGGGTTCAATAATTATATTTTTATCAGGTAGCTCTGGAAGTTGTTTTTTCACTAAACCAACATACATTTCTCCGGTAACAACAAATACTTTTTCTACTGGAATAAGACCCTTTAATCTCTCAACTGTCAATTGAATCATGGTTTTTTCTCCAAAGAGACTTAAAAATTGCTTTGGTTTTTCATCAGTCGAATATGGCCAGAATCTTTCTCCTCTGCCTCCTGCCATAATAAGAGCACAATTCATTAGCACCCCTCCTATATTAAACTTCTATATACTTTTTTAATTTTTCTTCTAGCTTAAGTGGCATTTCAAGATGAATAGTTTTAAAACCAAGTTTTTTACCTGTTTCTATGTTTTCAATTTTATCGTCAATATATAAACTTTCACCAGGTTTAACTTTATATTTTTTAATTAAAATTTGATAAATCTTTTCATATGGTTTTATCTCTCTAACGTGACTTGAAATAACCATACCATCAAAATATTTAAAAAAATCATACTTTTCAAACACTTTTTGAAAAGTATTTTTACTAAAATTGGAAAGAACAAACAATTTATATCCCTTTTCTTTTAATAATGGAATTAACGAAACATTTTGCTCAATGGGAACTAAAAGATCTAAAACCTTGTTTTTCATATGAAGAATATAATCTTTGTAATCTGGATATTTGTCTAATTTATCTTGCCACAGCTCTTCTTCAGTTATTTCTCCTTTGTCCATCATTTGCCAATCTTCTGTTTCAAAAACATGTTTTTTTAAAAATTCCGCTACTTCTTTTTCAAAATGCTTTATCATATAACTATATGGATCCCAGTTAAGCAAAACCCTTCCCAAATCAAATACTATGTTTTTTATCATGTTTTCCCTCCAAAATCAATATTTATTACCATCTATTGTATACTTTTTCAGCAAAACCAAGTAAATCTTTAATGATAATTTCTCTTCCATCATCAAGAATTACTCTTCCAGAAAAGTAGCCAAACACCTGATGCTGATTCGATTGAAAAATTAATAGATTTACATTTGAATGACGATCAATTATCGGTTTGAATGCCATTTCAAACCTGGAATCATTGCTAGTAAAAATCCATGGTTCTAGATAGTTATCAGGTGGTATATGAAACCTCACTTCTTCTAATTTATGAACTTTACCTTTGTAAAAAATCATATTTTCAGTTGCCCGCGAATTATCACCAAAACCATATCCAATATTAAAACCAAACAATTCATTTTCAACCTTGCCTGAAGCTGAACCCCAGTACCACGTATTTTTATATGGCCATACTCCCCTACCCCAATCAAGCACGCCAAAACTATCATGTGGATCAAACAAAAACTTTTGATTACCAAATAAAATTTCACCCTTTGCTGGCATACAATTAATCTTTTGGTTATAGTAAAAAGCATATTCAGATTCTGGAAACGGAATAGTAATAGTCATAGATTCCAATGATGAGGGTTGATGTAAAATAATTTCTCCCTTTAATGACCTTCCTTTATCAAAAGAAGCTATATTAACTTGAATCATTCTTTGCTCTTTTCGTTTCAAAAATTTTAGTGAAAAACCTTTTCTTTGAAAAATTACGTCTCCTTTTTTTGAAGACTGTGGCATATTAAAGGAACCAAGTGGAAATAAAACAAATGTACTTTTTGTTACTTCTTTGCGATTTTCAAAATCTAGAAAGGTTACTGATACGAATCCCAAGTACCCGAGATCTGAAATAGTAAAGGCAATACCATACGGCTTTCGCAAAATACAGTAGTAGTCCCATTCCTTTATCCTAAATTTAGATGCTTTAATCTTTTTTCTATCATATTTTAAAAGAAAATCCTTAGCCCATCCTATCTGTTTAAGAGTTCCATCTTCGTTTAATAAATCCGATGGTTCAGTTATCTGATGTTGTTTCATATTGATCCCCCCCACGAAATACATCTGAAAATTTTTAAAAATTGCTTTGTATATTCATTATACAATTTTATCAAACATATTTAAAATATATCATTACAAAAAATTTTTCATCACTTTAAAAAAATTTTTTAAATACATTTAGAAATATGATACAATTTATAAAAATAAAATTAAAAGAGAAGAGTGATAACATTATTGAAAATCTAAAAGAATTTTTTAACTCTGGAAACACCTTGGATATTGACTTTAGGATTCACCAACTAAAAATTTTAAAAAGTGCTTTGATTGAATATGAAGAAAAAATTTATAAAGCGCTTTATCTTGATTTACATAAATCAAGGGAGGAAGCCTTCTTAACTGAACTTTTTGTAGTTTTTAAAGAAATAAAATTTTTCCTGAAAAATCTAAAAAAACTTTCAAAACCCAAAAGAGTAAGAATAGGTTTGGAAAATCAAACAGGGAAATCATACATCTATCCAGAACCATATGGAGTAGCTTTGTTAATTTCTCCATGGAACTATCCTGTTAATCTTTCATTGGTGCCTCTCATTGGTGCAATTGCTGCTGGAAATTGCGTGGTATTGAAACCTTCAGAATATTCTGAAAACGTTTCATTAATATTAAAAGAAATGATCTCAAAGTATTTTTCAGAAAATTTTATAAAAGTTATAAATGGAGATGCTGAAGTTTCAAAAAAACTTCTTGAAAATGATTTTGATTATATCTTTTTCACAGGAAGTCAAAATGTAGGAAAACATGTAATGAAAAAGGCATCAGAAAAATTAATCCCCGTTACACT
>Ga0190313_1000204_pt1 | contig 37795 bp, 40 predicted proteins | sample 4870071011_MG_FD_169989 | JGI IMG/M metagenome (GOLD analysis project Ga0190313, IMG submission 169989) | Hydrothermal vent sediment bacterial communities from Southern Trench, Guaymas Basin, Mexico - 4870-07-10-11_MG | ecosystem: Environmental > Aquatic > Marine > Hydrothermal vents > Sediment ... | reverse complement strand
AGGCAAATATTGAATATCTCCTGATATTATATTATTTCCTCTAACATAAAAATAAGTTAAACCAACAGGCAAATATTGAATATCTCCTGATATTATATTATTTCCACTACAATTAAAAACAGTTAAATTATCAGGCATATACTTTATATCTCCACCATAACTCCCATCACCATAAAAGTTTAAATACGTAATATCATTATAATCCCCTGAAACTGTAAGATTATAAGTTCCAACATCTGCGTAGGTATGAGAATATATTGTTTCGGTAACTTCACCTGTGATAACAGTAGATTCACCATCACCCCAAAAGATAGTAATTTTCTTATTGGCGGGCAGGGATAACTTTATATCTGCTGATTGTGAAGCTGTGTTTGTGGTGTAGGAGCAGAATTTATACCTATTTCTGTGTTTAATTTGGATGCCTAAAGGCTTACCTAAAGCTAAGTTTTGATTTGATATTTGTATCATAATAATCTCTTAAGCTAAAAGAGTAATAGCAATTTGATTACCTGCTGGTGCTTTAACATAACAGATTATCCCAGAGCTTTTTGCAGTATTTATAATTATACCATCTAAAGCCCAATCCCAGTAAGAACCATCACTTTCTGAAGAGTACATAAATTCCTGAGAACTTGAATGACTATAGCCCTCTATTCCATCATGTACGTTAATTTTTATAACTTTACAATCTTGGCCAGGAGGTAACATAACTGCATCCCAGCCACCTGTAGTAGGCTCCCAGAAAGTTTTTATCTGGGACCCTGAGCCCTGTATAAGATTTCCTTGTCCGTCTCTTGGTATAGCTCTCATTATAAATCTCCTAAAATAAAGATAATAAATTTCTTAAGGGTACACTTGGATCTGACCAAGTAGATACTTTACCATACTGTAACAACTGGCCTAAAGCTGAAGGCAAATCTGTCTTAGCTTTAGCTTCTTGCATTCCAAGTTGCATATTCTGATTATTGATATTCTTTAAAACTTCACCTGTGGCATTCCCAAGAGCAGTAGAAGCAACACTACTGTTTAACATATTCCTACTGGCCAGTGAATTAACCTGTTGCTGTAAAATACCTTGTAATAAATCAGTTCCTTGTTTTGTATTGTAATTCTTTGCCTCATCAAAGTATTTTGATATATTTGAATTTAGGCCTGTAATAGACTTCTTAAATTCAGGTATTACTGCTTGCATTATCTGATCGAGATACTGTTTATCTATGCCTGTATATGAGGATGGATAAGTATTAGGCTGGTATAATTGTATAGGCCCTCTTGTTGAAACAGGAGCATAATTAATCCCATAAAGTTGATTAATTTTATCAGCTGTCCAGTCTCTAGTAGTTCCTTCTACTGTATTTGCCCAGTCAGCTAAATCATTTGCTGATATATTATTTTCTTTTGCATACTGTGCTAGGCCTTCTGGGTCATTTACAAAGGAATTAAGTACATCTTGGTCTGTCCAACCATAATCTGATGGATTAAAAGCCATTTTATTTTTACCTCATTATATTTTGTCAAGTATTTTTAGCAAAGCACAACTTAATATTTGCTACATTTATTATATTTGCTTTAATAATTTTTAATATTTGTACATCTGAGTACATAAAGATTAAACCAAGTATAATAGGTAGCAACACTTAAAGCAACCCATTGCTTATTATTCATATGCCTCCCCTTTATACCATAAATTTAATTTAAATAATTAATTTTAGTTTTTTATTAATAAGATATTTCTGATAAAGGAAGAATAATTACATTTACAACATCACTGTCTCCAGTATCATCTGTTTTTACTACAATTATTGTATCATTTCGCTCTACCCAACAATTAGTTGCCCTTTCTGGTGTAGCTGCTATAAGATAATTACTGTTATTTATTGGCAGATTTATTGTAACACCTGTAGTCCCAACATTAGTTAATTTTCTGGAATATTTACGAATAACATCTAAAGGATTTGGGATAGCAGGTTTATAGTCTATACCATATTGTATATGCATTGAATGCACCCAGATATCTTTATTATCCCCAGAATCTGTTACCGCCCACCCAACTCGGATAAATGTGATTTCATCTGGTACAGTAAATACCAATGTTTTTTCAGACCAAGTACTATCAAGGCTAAGCTGAGCAAGTAAATTCCCTGTGGATGTTTGGACTCGAAAAGTACTACCTGATGAACCTTTAGCTATTGTGCAAACTTTAAAAAGTTGTCCTGGTACTACAGGAATTTCATACCCAGCAAAATAAAACCCATTAGCATTAGTTGTTATATGCCATACATACTTATCTGTAACATAAGCATCTACTGTTGTCCATTCTCTTGTCATCCCAGGATTATTGAAAGAACGAACACCAATAGGATACGTTGTGGGAGTTCTGTAACTTTCACCAAGTTGCGGCATCATCATAAAAGGGTCTGCATTAACAGTCAGATTCCCTTTATACCCGATTAACTGTTCTGAATTTTTCCAAGGGTTACCAGGAGATATTTGTAATTTCATATATTGGAGATTATCTCCAATATCACCTATGCTAAAATTAGAATTATTATTACCAATAACCTGATAAATATAACTATTAGCTGAATAAACATAACCACTAAGTTCAATTCCTTTACAATCTTCAATTTTACAAATAGGATCAGTATTTAAGGCTTCAGAATTCAAACTAAAAAAACCATGTAATGTGGCCTGATTCACTCCCTTTAAGTCTAATGGAAGTTTTGAATCTTCAAGATGAACATTTTGTAAGCTCAAAAGTGTTAATTGTGAATCTACCTTTATTCCTGTAGTAGTACATGATTCTAAGTTAATTTCTTGGATAGATATATTTACACTAAGTCCTCCTGTAAAAAGAATGCCAACATCACAAGCTTTAAAACTTCCTCCAACTATATTAATTACCGTGGAAACAGGCGTAAATTTTAATCCTGTTCTGTTAAAAGGAGCATAACAATAATTAAGAGACCCTTCCCAACAATTTGAAATTTCTATTCCAGTGTCATCAACATCATAAAATCCACCTACTTTTACATTAGTTAAATTAAAAGAGTGCATTTGGTCTAAAAGAAGGCCGGTTTGACCAGTTCCAGTTCCAGTTCCAGTTTTTCTAATAGATATATTTTTGAATTTTAGGCCTCTCATAGAATTATCTGTACTACTGAATGATATAGCCGCTATGCCATTAACAGCAGATGAAAAATATATTGTTGTTTGTCCAGTTGCAGCCCCTGGACCGCCATTCCCTTTGCCTATGATTATTGGTGCGTTTACATTGGTATTTGTATGAGATATAATAACTGGGGATAATATTGTATAAGATTGTCGTGTCAACTTACAGGGTATATTATAAAGAATACTATTTTCGATTACCTTTTTAAGTACAATACTATCATCTGTAGTCCCTGTCCCATACCATTCTGCTATAATATAATTAATTTGAGCTTTTTCTAAATTTACATTCCCCTCCTCACTAAACACCTGATAAAGTCCAGCTTCAAAAGCCCCATTAATAGTTAAAACTTTTCCATCATCAACAGATACAATAGCCCCATTTTCAATCATAAAACATATATTTTCTGGGATAGTTAAATCTGTTGATACAGTATAAACAGTTGTATCTGCTATAGAATTATGCTTTAGAAAAATCGTTGCTCTTTTACTGCCTACTGCATCAATACAATCTTTAATAGTAAAACCATTACCATTAACTCCCTGGTCTGCTTCAAGAGGATCTGGAAAATAATAATTATTTTTTTCACCAATAGAAACTTGTGATTTTAAAGCCACTACTTCATTATCCTGAGCCTGTTCCTTTTCTAGTAATGAAACCCTCCCATCTCTAGCTTCTTCTACTTCATTTACAACTATTTGAGTTGCAGTATCTTGAGCTTGCTCTTTCTCTAGTAAAGTTGACTTCCCATCTCTTGCTGTTCCAACCTCTTCCGCAACTATTTGAATTGCAGTATCCTGAGCCTGCTCCTTTTCAAGTAAAGTTGGCTCTCCGTCTCTTGCTGTTTCAACCTCCTCTACAATTGTTTGGGTTGCTGTATCCTGTGCTAGCTCTTTAGCCTGTAATGAAACCTCACCACCTCTTGCTGCCTCAACTTCATCTATAACTGTTTGAGCTGCAGTATCCTGAATTAACTCTTTATCTTGTAATGTAGCCTCACCACATCTCGCTGCAATCACTTCATCCATAGTATTAAAAAGCTCAGTAAGATCATTGTCTAACAATACTTGTATTGCGTCTTTTATAGTAAGACCTGTTGCGTCATAATTTTCTTTAGCCATTACATTTCCAGTCCTTTAAATTGAAGATTAAAACCTTTCAAACTTATTCCATCTTTTTGAAGACTATAACATTTTTGAGATTTTAACATTATACTTGAACACCTTATATTTACGGGAAAAACTGAAATATTTGACTGGCCAGAGATAGGTATCTCAGCGTATGAAAGTAAATTTGTGGCATTTGTAACTAGGATTCCTGACTGAGGTAAACTCACAGTTAACTCTTGTACATAATCAGTATAATCTAGCTCAGTAAATATCTGTAACTTATTATATAAACCACCTTTTGCTGAAGCTAATGTTTGTATTAATTTTATATCAACATATGAAAAAGGAAATCGTACAAACGCTGAGGCCCAAGTAAAGTCATAATCTGTAAAGTCATCCTGTAAAACTGAATTATCAAGTTTATATAAATACCCATCATCTAACCCTATATAAAACTCTGTAAAGCCATTTTTAAATAACTGGGGCTCACTCTTAAATTTATACTTTGTCCAAGGGTTTCCAGGTTCACCTAAATGACAAACATAAGTTTCTTCTAACTCTTTAAACTGTAAGTAAAGAAGATCATTATTATTGTCAAAGCCTATAAAAGTTTCTTTATCTGAATTATTATAATAAATATTGTATATTTGCCTAGCTGCTGAATTAAGTCGTAAATCTCCATATTCTGTAACACCTCGAACTTTATGCAGGCCAGCTCGATTATTATACCAAAGATTATTAGGTAAACTTAAAACATTTCTAAGGTCAGCAGAAGTTTCTTTTTTAAGTTTTTTTAAAGTAAAATCTTCAACTTTCTGACCAGTAAGTTCATATAAAAATTCAGACCTTTCAGTGCCAAATATAAATAAATTTCCAAATAATGATCCAAGTTCACCCATTTCAAAACTTGCAGAGCTTATACCGGTAAAATCTATCCAACCACCACCGTTATCAGTAGAAAAGTCATAAACTGAAAGATTGCCGAACCAAAGGTAATTTACATTATCTGGATCCCCAGCAAAAAACGGCCTGACTAATGCATGTCCAGTTGAGGCTTTAGGAGGTGCATTTGGAGCAAGTCTCACATTAAGACTATCTCCAGTTGACCAAGATGACCCATCAAAAGATACTCCATCTGTTTTATAACAAGTAGGGATTTCTATATAGTCAGAAGCCCCTCCACCTGTACATTTGATTAAAACCTCATAATCCGCTCCGCTTTCCATCCACCAACTTTGATCATTATTATCAATATCAAATAGAAAAGTATAATTCAAATAGTCAAAAGATAAAGAAGCTACAGCTATTGCTGCTGAACTTTTTAAAAGATTATGAGTGCTATCATAAAGTTTAGCTGTAATTTCGCCGGTAGGAGCTCCTACTATTCTCATAGGAACTTCAACACTAAAGAAAGGTAACTTAAAGCTACTTTCTAACGCCGGACAAGTAAATGCTACTCCGTATTCTTTGTCCCCATATACCTTAACACTTGATTCCTGTAATTCATCTAAAGTGTTATATAAAGTATTTTTTGTACCTGCATCGTAAGCAAGTACCAAATTCCCATCCTTGTCAATAACTTTAATAAAAGACCCATCACATACAACACATTGCCCACTATAAGTAAATAACTTAGCCGGACCTGTTAGATCTTTAATTAAAGTCACTGTTCCATTCATAGCTATTTTATACAACTGGCCAGTTGAAGTACTAACAATTAAAAACTTTTCACCTGAAATAACAAAAGGCTCTAAGTCATAAAAATCTCCTATAACTGCTGATGTTGAAAATTTAGTAAGCCCTGGCCTTGGCTTTAAGGTTCCATCCTTAATATAGTAATTTAAGCACTCTGAAAGTTCATGAGGTGAAAGTGCACCAGGGTCCAAAAAAGTATTCAACCCTTTACTGAAGTCAGTTATACTTAAAACCTGCAAAGGTTTAGGCTGCTGTGTTACACTTATAGGCTTTTGACTTATTTGTTTAAACATCTAATCCAAACCTCATTCTTCTTTCAATAGTCCCATATCTTTGTATTGTTCGAGATAATGCCTCTTGTAAAGCTTCTTCAGCAAAAATCGCTGTTCTATGATTATCATGCTCACGAATTTCCTGGGCCTCAACAACCACTGCACGATATAAAGCAGTATCCCATACTGGCCAGTGTGTAGTTGAATTTAAGTCAGCACTGGTATACAATTCAAGAGGTTTCCAGTAGCTAATATAAGCTGTGCCTTCTTGGGCATTATAAATCTCTATCCCTGTTGATGTCTCTTCGTAAGAAAATGCATCAGGCTTATTTATCTCATACTTAGGTATAACCTGGGTATCAGTAAAAACCTGACCCCAGGCTATTCCCTCATGGTCAAAAATAAAATCATTAGGTCCTGTTGTTAGTGATACACTTATACACTCTAGGATAAACCTACTTTCATGACCTCGTAAAAGGCTATAGAAATACTCCATTTGGCCATTAACAAGATCAATAAGGTCTTCATCAGAAAAATACTGTACGTCTTTTTCTTTAATCCTTAACCTGACTTTTGATAGTATATCACTAAGTAGCATTGCTGTTTATCCTTTATAAGGCTCAATAATTTCAACGGAGAAACGTGGCTCTACTTTCTCCAAAAATATTTGACCAGTGGTACGGTCATAAATCGCATGGAACTTTGGAAACTGCTTCTCAGCGGCTTTCAAAGGATCAGGTTCACCATAAATACCTGAGTCTTCAGGTACAGGAAGCTTATGACGAACTACTGCTTCTTTCAAAATTCCAATCTGTACTTTGGACAAAATAGTCCGTTTCCCAGGAACACAGGCTGCCCGTCCATGCCGAATGTCTCCCAAATCGTTAACTGGAATTACTGCATCTCGACTCCCACTGTCTGCAGACAAGTGATATATTTTACAGTAAAACCTTTGCTGTCTTGGGTCAATTTCTTTCTGATCTTTCTGTGCCATTACTTACTCCTTTAGAGTTTTGAAACTCCATGTTCAATTCTGTAAATAAAATTGTCATTCAGAATTTTGATTGCTGTATAAGCTTTCCAGCCAGAAGTATTCCGCTGATTCAAGGGGTCTTCCGTACCAGAGTTCTTAGCTCGTTTTATAATATTCTCAATTCCACCTTTCTGAAGAGGGATAACACCAAAAGCATCCTTTGCCAGTACAAGGGTCTGATAAACATCACAGGCCGTATCTGCTGTAGTATATATCAAACCATTTGTTGCAGCACTACCACCAGCATCTTCTACAATTCCAGCATTGGTAGTTACAATGAACCGAATACCCTTATACTCGCCAATCTCAGTTTCCATCACATCACCCTGCTGAGCATACTTTTCAACAGGAACAAAACCATCAAGTTCTTCCAGGTCTTGGCGGCAATCAGTATGTGTTATGCCAATAAAGGCAGCACGAATTGGAGATGTACTTATTTTAACCCCAGCATTAACCTGCTGTCTGAGTTTTTTGGCATTTGAAGCCTCAAGGTTTCGAATAACTGCTTTTATATCAGAGGCCTGAATTGTTTTCACAATATTTGAACGGCCTGCCACACCATCCGCATACCGTACACTTGTACCAGCCAAAAGAACATTACGATGTATTGTATCAATTGACAAACCTGCCTGTTCACCGAGAATTTCACCAGCCTCAATAAGAATGGGATCAAGGCCCATATCAAGAAGCTTATCTGTTATAAGAACAAAATCACCGTACTGTCCCATCTGTGCAGTTATTGTTGTAGCAGAAAGTTGTTTGCCAGCTGGAGTTGTACCTTCATTAAGCTGAGTAGTATTTGAAGCAAGGGCTCCATACTTTCTGAAATTTATTAAGTCACCAGCATTTTTAGGAATGGGGCGAACCTGGCCCCATTTGCTGTAGAGAAGAGCAGGTAAAGCTCTCTCAAGTAAGTTTCTGTCATAAAATCCCGTTATTTGAATAGGGATTGTTGAGGTAGTCGTTGCTGTAGCCATATTTAATATCCTTTGACTTTCTTAAGAATCTTATTAAAGTCTTTATTACCAAGATCCCAAACATTCTTCTTTAGAGGATTGGCCTTCTGACTTCGGCCACCCCTTATATTAAAATGCTGAGTTCGAGGTTTAGGTTTAAAAGTTGAATTACGCACTTGTTGATACAATTGAATTACCTTTTGCTCATCATTGGTAATCTCTTGGTATTGTTTAACTGTTAAATTTTTTATTGCCTGAGTCATCTTTGGCACTGTGGCTTCAAATCCTTCAGGATCAAGAGCTCTTAGTTTTGTAACTATAGGAGGCTCAGTACTGGCCAGAGGATTAACTTCAGGCTGTTTCTCACCTTCTTCCAGATCTATAACAGGATTAACTGTTGAAATTGTTTTCGTTAAGTTATCTTTAAGCCAGTCTTGTTCTGTCTCATAGTCTTCTCTGTCTGAGACTTCAGGAATAGCTTTTTTGACAACATGCTCATTTATCATTTTCTGAAGATCAGGATCAGATTGCACCAGTTTAACAAGTTTTCGTTTAGGTGCCAGCTCATTCATTTTAGCATTGTAATCAAAGCCCTGTTGAGCAAGATTTATAAGTTGCTGTTTGGGCACAGTATGAACTTGGCCATTGTGAACTATCTGAAAGACTTCAGGTTCTTCCTGTTTCTGTTCTTCCTGTTCTTCCTGTTCTTCCTGTTCTTCCTGTTCTTCCTGTTCTTCCTGTTCTTCCTGTTCTTCCTGTTCTTCCTGTTCTTCCTGTTCTTCCTGTTCTTCCTGTTCTTCCTGTTCAGGGTTATTCAGTAAATTCTGAAAGTCCTCATCAGAAAGCCCATAAGCATCATCTGGCATTGTCGCCTCCTTTAGTATAATAGTGAGTTAACTCTTCTTGCTCGATAAATGAAAGTAAGTGTGTCTCCAGGTCTGTTAAAGCAGATACCCTGGCTTGTACTGTCATAAAGGTCTCTATATTTGAATTAAACTTTAAAGCAAGAAATGCTTTGTAACATTCTTCATGTTCTTTTTCAAAAAAGTCCTTTAGTACCCCAGTCAATTCTCGAGCCTCTTGAGCTTGTTTCCTTATCTCTTTTAAATAAGCTAAACTCATGCACCTCCTTGAGCCATCTCTTTAAATAACGTTTTAAATATATCTACACGCTGTTCCTTACTGGCCAGTTGTGTAGCCTCTTTTGTCTTATGCTCAGCCAGTAATAGACTTGCAATTAATTTTTTCTGGGCCTCTTCTATCTTCCCAAAAGCTGCAAGCTTTTTCACATCAACAGCCTCTTTCTCAAGCTGCAGTTTTAATTGCTGCATCTGTATCTGCATTTGCTGTAAAGCCTGTTGTTGCTTACTAGAGTTCTGTTCAGCTTCCATAAATTCTTTAATAGAAGATAAATATTGATCAGCTTCATACCCTAAACAGGTAATATATTTCACTGCAATATTATGTGCCTTATCTGGTGGAACCAGCCCTGGAAACTTTGAGTTTAGGTCCATTAGTACTGCAGACATTTGTAACAGTTTCTGTGACTCTCTTTGGCCTACCTGATTTTCAAGGCCCATTTCAACTGATACCTCAATTCGGCCTTGAATCATTTCTGGTGATATTGTAACTGTTTCTCCATTAATAGTGGCTTGAAAAGGCTCTTCCAAGTTTTGTTGCATAAGTAAAGCAGCTTTTCTATAAAGGTCCTTTATACCACTTTCGGCAAACAATAGGCCTATTAGCTCTATCCTCTTCATAGAAGCTGACATTATAGTTTGTATGCCATGTGCAGTCTGATTTAAGGTATTAGCATCAGTTCCTTGGTTATAGCGTGTAGAGCCTGTTCGATTCTCTTTAACAGTTTCAACATATTCTAATAATGCAAGCTGTGACGTATCAAAACCCTGAGGAGCCATATTCTTAATTCTTTCAGGGTCTATTCGATAAACATCCCCAGGAACATTTTCAAGAAATCGTTTAAGGTCAATCTGAGTATTAGGTTTTATAAACCAACGCCCACTGTTTTGCAGATCAAAATTATCAAGCATCTTACGAGTTAAAGCTGTTTTAAGATCTTGCAGTTCAACAAGTAGGTCAGCATAGGCTATCCCTTGAAACTTATAACAATCGATAATAGGACTTAACTGGCAGAATGGAATAAAATGAGACTCATTTATTTCCCAACGAATCATAACACCATTAGCCCGCCAAACTAATATATCTTCAAGAAAACCATCCCCATTGATATCTAAACGAGTTACCCATTTTGTTAACTGAACTCTCTTCTTTGGCCCTTTTTTATTCTGGCCAGTGAATGAATTGAGAACTGCATAATCAAAATAAATCTTTTTCTCATCACCCAAACCATACACGTCATCATAAGTGTCATTTGACCCAATTTGTGACACCAATTCTAAGTTCTGAAAGAATGGCTCATTAGGCTTAGAATAGGCCTCATTTATCCTACGAAGATAATCTATTGAAACGATAGTAACAAATCCTTTACCAGCATCATCATTCATTGTTTGAGCATACTCTTCAAAAATGAATTCCCAATGTGGTATATTGTCTACTACTAAAGTGTTCTTAGATATACGTTCAATCGTTGCGTCTACCATCGACTGGCCAGTAGTAACAGATGGCCTTATTTGCTCAATAGTCACTTCTTTAGTTTGACTTAGCCTGTTCATTTCAGTATTGGGAATTGCTTGATGAATTTTATCTAAGACAGTGTCAATCTCCCAGTATAACTGAGTAAATGCAGAACCTGAGACCAAGGCATCTTTGAACCAAGTGTAAAAGACCAAAAATAGCCCTTTATATTCGTCCATTGACAGGTCTTTATAGATCTTATCAATTAATAGCTTGCCTAACTGAGTGGGTGAAATCTGCTGGTTAACCTGTTCATTAAAAATCTTCAGCTTTACTTTTGAATCAGCACCTGTAAATAAATTAATAAGGCTAGGTAAAATCCATTCGATAGTTTCTAAGAGATCTCTTGAAACATATTTAGATTTACCAGCTATCTCATTCCCTAAAGGCTTACCATAATAACAGTCCCAGTTAGAAGTCCGCTTCTCAATTATATTATTTTTGACAAACTTTATAGCTGCATCAATCTCTTCTGCTGCCTGATCCTCTATCTCTGACCAAGTAGGAGCCTCCTCTTCTGGGGCCTCGTAGGCATTAAGATTGTCGGCTTTTTGATTTGGTAAAAGTGTCATACTCTTGCTTTATCCCTTTTATATAGCCATCGTGAACGATCATACTCATCATACCAGTTATTATCAAAGAAGCCCTCTTGAACAGCAAGTGAGACATATCGTAGGGCATCAGCAGGGTTCCTAGTCCAGTTCTTTATTGGCTTGTCATCGTAACAGGACATCTTTTCGTTCCACTGTTTAGAATACAATTGTATACCAGAAAATCCAGACTTTTCACCACGGCAACAGTTTTCAGCATCAAACCAAAACCGGTTAAACATTGCTCGAGTTCGGTTGATACCATTTAAAACATCCTGCTCTTGTGGTAGCTCAGAAAAGTTAATTCCCACTCTAGCTGCTACTTCTGTACGGGTCTCAGGTACCTCTTTATCCGTATGCTGTCTCATATTTAAGTCAGATGGCCCTATATGCTGGCCATATAAATAGCCTTTCTTATCAAGCATTTTCTTGTAATGCAGAAACCCTTTGTCTGTATTAGAATAGAAGTCAATAAAGTGTATGGCACTTCCTACAATTTGAACAAACCAGATAGCCATCTGGTCAAAAATACCAAGGTCCCAAACAGTATGAACCGGAATGCTTTCGTCATAAGGAACCTTTGTAAGGCGTCTCTCACTGATGAGCCTACGAATTTGCATCTCATAGAAAGCACCTCGCAGAGGTATTGCAAATGCTTCTTCAGGTGTTGTTGGGTATTCTCTAGTCATTTCATCCTGCTGAATCTCCCATTTTTTAAAATACCACCATTTCTGTTCAGAAGCTAAAGATATCTTATCTATCTTTTCCAGTTTATCAAAATAGTCTTTAAGCTGCTCAGGTAAATCTTTTAACGACTGGCCAGTAGGTATTGGGAGTTTGTATTCAGGGTGCTTCTGCCAGGGAAAAAAGAAAAACCTAAAGTCTAACTTGGACAACTTAGCACCAGCTAAGGCTTTAGCTTGGGCTGCTTTTGTTATGTTAAAGAAGTCTCCATATGGGCCCTCTGCAGTGCTCTCGATAGTCAGAAAATTCCCAGCTTGGACTGTATTTATTGCCCCAGTCCTTATTTCCTTAGCTTTCTCAGGAAATTTCGCACATGTTTTACCATATTCTGAGATATGTAAGAACTGAAGTGTATCAGAACGTAAAGAGGTTCCTACATTAATAATAGAGCCATTTGAAAACTTAAGCTGTTTAGCAGTATCAGAAGTAGCTTTAAGAGTATTTTTTATCTCGATAGGTAAATTGTCATATGCAAAACGTACTTTCTTATCAAAGAACTTTTCAGCATCATCTCTGTTATGAGCAATAATGCCACACGATGTATAAGAGTTAAAAAGAGCTGCATCCAGGAAATAGATACAAAAGAAAGTTGTAATCCCTAACTGCCTTGCTTTCAAAATATCACAAAGATACCAAAGGTTATTATATAATATCCTTTGAGCCCAGTTCATTTTAAATATGACCTTCTTCCCAAACTTATCTATAATATAGTAAAGGTTGTTTAACCTCCACTCTCTATTTTGAATTTGGTAAGTTGTAGCCATCACCATCTATTCTCTGTAAAGCACTAGCAATAATGTCAGATAAATTAGAGCTCGATTCCTTATCAAAAATATTTAAGATATTGAGTAAGCCTTGTTGTTTACTGAATAACTTGTCTTGAACACTGGCCAGTTGTGAAAGAGTTTTAGTATCTGGAATCAGCTCTTGGGACAAAGCTTCAATACTGCGTTTAGCACTGGCCAGTAAAGTATTCTCATTCTGTAGCAAAGTATACCAGGCTTTAATTGACTGATAAATGGCTAAACCAGCCACTTTCACCCTCTGTTTGTCAAGTTCCTGTTTCAGGAATTCCTCAAGCTCTGTAAACTCTTCATCTGTTGTTAGCTTTCTGGGTTTAAGCTTATTATCATCAATATAAAGCTGTAGAGCATGAACAGTGAGACGAAAGCGTTCAGCTAGCTGTGGAATTGTTTCGTCAAGAACTTGATAGCGGTATTCAAGCTCTTGACGATCAGGCGGAGGCAGCAGATTAGGATCCCCAATAAATTTTTCTTGGAAAATATCTTCATCCTGACTTTCATTGTATTTAAGTAAAAAATCTTTCATAATTATATTATAGCTTAAACACTAAGCTTTGTAAAGTAAAAAATTAAGTATATACTATAGCTCACAAAAAGTGTGCAGGAACTGGAAAATCTGGGAAATATTTAAGGGGTGAACTGAATAAATGAAATTTATTTTTCGACACCCCCCGCCCTGTTTATAATCCCTTTTCTATTTGTCGAAAAATAAATTTCATTTATTCTCTGAATCTCATTCACTCAATAAACCTCACCCTACGAAATAAATCCCATTCTACGAAATAAATCTCATTCTACGAAATAAATCCTGTTCGCTCAATTATCTCTATTTACGATATAAATAAACAATAAAAAAGTAGGCAAGATTTATTTAATCTTGCCTACTCACTCAATGAATACGATTTATTTACTCAACTCCATTTCATTTAATTTACCGAAATTATCCAATGAAAGTAATTCATTAATTTCACTCAACTTCATTAATACCACAAAATTCTTATTGTCGTATTTGACACTTAGTATGCCTTCACCTTTACTGCTTAAATCTTTCCTCAAATAAGAAAGGATACTACTTACATTCTTTTCTTTAATACCGACTTTACCTGCAATCTCTTCAATGTTATTCATTCCTTTTCTTAGTAGGCTCAAAACCTCTTTCTTTCTTGATCCTTTACTTTTTAAACTTTCATTCTCCTTCATTAAACGATCAAGTTCTGCCCTAATTTGCTCCTTAGTCATTTTACTGTAATCCATTTTTTAACTCCTTACTTAAAGTATTAATATTTTTATAATTTAATTAAACCATTTAATTAAATCATACCCTTTTATATCTTACCTACTTATCTTTGTCAACAACTTTTTTCACAAAATAAAATTCTTTTTCTGAATCATATTCATACTTTAAGTCATATTTACTAAATACCTTTCATATTATATCTGAATCATATTTACTGAATACCCTTCATATTATATCTGAATCATATTTATTGAATACCCTTCATATTATATCTGAATCATATTTACTGAATATCATTCATGTTATATCTGAATCATATTTATTGAATACCCTTCATATTATATCTGAATCATATTTACTAAATAACCTTCATAGTATATCTAGGATAAAAAATTTTGGTCCTCAATAACCAGCTAAGCAAAACCGAGTCACTCGACAACCCTTAAACCAGCTAAGCAAACTCTATAGCCCACTGGCCAGTGAAGTTTGGCATTTTCATTCTCCAGTTTGAACATTACTAGGCACTAAAACATTTTCATTCCCTTGTTCCAAACATTACTAGGCACTAAAACATTTTCATTCTCCAGTTTGAACATTATTAGGTATTAAGTTTTTTCATTCTCCAGTTCAAATACTGACCAGTGAAGTTTAGGTGTTTCAGTTTCTGGCTCAAAGTTACAAAGATAAGTACTTTTCCAAGTTTTAAAGTGTAAAGGGTGACTTTGGTACTGACCAGAAGAGGTTTCTGAGTCGGCTACCACATAAAAAGTTACACAAAAAAAGATATTAAATTAATTTATTTTTAAATTTTGTAAGTATATAAAATTATAGGATATATTACAATATACTGTGTAAAATAATAAAGTAAGAGATATAAGCTGAAACACCCGGACCGCAACATATTATGTGCATATATATATATAAATAGTAGTTTCCTTTTTTTCGCTCAAATTTGTAAAACATTTTTCACAAATAATGTATTCTTTAAAAACCAGTAATTTACAAAAAATCCACATCTTATGTGGTGTGCTATTTATTATTTTTTCATGTGTAACACCATTATGTAAATGTAGTTATTTCAGGTACTTATGCTAAAAGTGACATATTTAATTTTTTTAATAAAAAAATAAGCCATAAAATTTGTAATCACATATTTGAACTTTATTAATGTTTTCAAAGAGTGTGCAATTCATGCCATGAACTAAGCACACAGAACACGTGCTCATGTGAAATTCATTTTTACATTTTTTGTTACACATTTCTCTGTGGCCCACAGTCTTATAAATAATATTTTTAATTTTTTATTTACAAAAAGCCTTAAATTTGTTATTATATTTATAATAAGTTAATAACGGCTAGACAAAAGGAGGTATCAGTGGAAAAAGCACGGATCAAGAGACAACTAGAAAAACTTGACTATCAGATGGACTGGACCATTCGTAAGCATAATATTAACTATGAGATAAGAAAAATAAACCAACGTATAGAAGACATACTATACTGGCGATCTGAAGCTCAAAAGTATAAAGAGATAGAAAAACAAGAAACTTTAGAGATCTTGGAACAGAAAATCCAAGAGAGAGAAGCTAAAGAGGTTAAAGAGGTTAAAGAGGTTAAAGAGGTTAAGATCCAGCGAAAGCAGTTAACAGGCCCTGAGCTTCGTAAACTTCAAAAACTAGATCAACCCTGGCCAGTGCATAATATAGAGAAACTGTATGCGGAAGAAAATAAAAGAGCTAAAGAGTTTTGTTTATCCAGGTTAGAGATAATAAATAAAAAGCTTAAAAAACTTGGATTTAATCCTGATCCTAAAGAACTCTGCATAAATAAAGAGCTAGAGTTTGGACTTGACTCATTTTTACAAGCTGAATGGAACATGTTTAAACATCATAAGCTTTTAATTACTCAAATAACAGAATTAGAATCAAAGATTGACTTTTTAAGGGACAAGCTTAATCATGTTAAAGCTCCATCTGTCTCTAAAAAAGTAAAGCTACAATTACATAAAAAGCTCAAACAAAGGGCAAAAGTGCTAAGACAATTCAAACAATTCAATAAGGAGGTAAACGATGAAATTAGACGAAAATACTTATAACACACTGGTCAGTGGAGTTAAAATGGGCATGACAACAAGGGCTCTATCAAAAGCTTTAGGTGTCCCATATGCTAACCTCAATCCTATAATACGTACAATTAAAGCTTTACATGAGCCATTTCCAGCTGCAACACAGTTGATGTTGGCTCATAAGATCGTAACTCGGTTACTTGTAGAAGAGACAAAGGACTCTGCTGATGCTTAAAACTTATGCCCCTCCAAAGGAGATGCAGGACCTTGAGATCTGGACTCCCGTATTACGAGGGACACGGGACTCAAAAGGCCCAGAGTCATATTTCAAGAAGACACCATTAACTACCTGGCCAGTGTGCAAAAGGAAGATAGAGAAAAATCCTGATCAGTATGCCCCGGTTGTAGGGATATGTTCAACTAACTACCTGGTGATTGATGTAGATGACAAAAGAGAACTACCGAATACTCTTCTATCACTACTCAAAGCCTACCCTACGTTCCGCCATTTATCTAAGTCGGGTACTGGCTGGCATATTTACTACAACACCACAACTCCATTACCTAAGAAAAAGATAATTTATAAGTATGGCGAAATTTACTGTGGTGCTTTTGTGACTACAACAGATCCAGATTTGTCTGACTTTTCTCAAGAGCAAATCAGTTCAATTGACATACAGACTCTTCAGCAATTTATCCCTTTTAAGCTACCAAAGTCTACTTTTACCCCACAACCAATTTCCCAACCCACCCAATATCCTGACCCGAGTAAGATACTAATAGAGCTGAAACGGATACTAGCTATTGTACCTGTAGACGTGAATCCAGCCTTAGAAGTGATCTATGACTTGAAGTTTAAGGATCTAACTGTTGACTTTTATAGTCACTGGCTATATGTGAGCCTTGCTATTGCTGACTTTATAGTGAGCTCTAATGCCCCACAAGCAACAGTGAAACAGGCTCAACAATTGTTCGTCTCATGGTCATCTACTGGCCAGTCATTTAAATCCGCTGAAGACTGTATTCAACGCTTAAATACCTCTATAAAGCAAACACAAGCTCAGAGTCAATCTGATCAAAGGTTAATAAGCTTTAACTTTTTAAGGAAGTTATGTTACTCATACAAAGTTCCAGTAAAAGAGTTCCCTACTGTGGTAAAAACACAAAATGGCTTAATCCCTGATCCTACCGACCCTGAGAATTATGTTTTTCTTACCAATTATCTGGGCATTGAAGGCCTAAAATGTTCTCTTTCTGGCCAGTTGTATATCAAAGCATCAAAAAGCCTGATTCGTCATTTTTTTACACCTGATATGTTCAACCCTAATCTATCAACACCTTTTCCTAGTAGATTTCATCAATCACGGGAATTACAGTATAGTCTGATAAGATTGTTCCGTCAATTTGGTATTAAGAAAGCTTTAGCTGGCAGCCCATTAACTGCTGGATTAGTAGAGTCTAAGTTTCAACTTTTTGATCCAATTCTGTCATGGGTAGATGCGAAACCATGGGATGGTAAGCCTCGGATCAAGCAATTAATAAGAGACTCTATAGAGTTAAACCATTCTCAACTGCCTGAAGAAAGCTTTCCAAGTGACATGTTTTACCATCTCATTTTAAAGCATTTAACTTTAATGGCTGGGCTTCGTCGTAAAGCATTAACTACAGATAATACTAACAGACTCAAGGTAGCTCAAGCCGTGTTGATCCTTGAAGGACCTCAAAATACCCATAAATCAACCTGGATACGTTGTCTGCTACCTAACTTTCCTCTCTGGACAGTAAACACCACACCATCAACTGTTCAGAATACTCTTGAGATACAACGAGCATTATCTAACTCATTTGTCTTTAATATAGATGAGATAGATGTTGTGCTTCAGACTATTAATTTATCAGATTTTAAAAACTTTATAACCCAAGAGTTTGATTCTTACCGTAAAATGTACTCGGAGCAACTTCATAACCGTTGCCGGGCTACTGGGCTCTTTGGCACTACTAATGCTAAACAACTTAGATTAGATAAAACTGGCAATAGACGCTTTTGGATAATTCCTATAAAGCGATGTGATGCTGTAGTTTGGCTAAACTGTGATTACCAACAGGTATGGGCTGAGGTATTTCATCTATCAAATCAGCTAACTCTAGATGACTGGGGGATATCTCAAGAAGAGGAGGCTTTTGTCAATAAGGTTGCCAAGCATTACATTACTCAAAACTCAGAAGAGCTGACATTAGAAATGGCTTTAAATAGTTCTGAAGAGAGTACTGCAATCTACACTGGCCAGGAGATTGACTATAAGAAGCTTTTAAACTGTTTAGATAAAACAATATTAGCTCAATGTGTGACTTCTAAAATCGCCTTTTCCACTTATGGACAAAAAGCACTTAAATACTTAAATAATATAACTGAGATGTTTTATAATATCAAGTTAAAGAATACATCATTTCAACATAACATAGCAACAATCATTCAAAACACATATAATATAGAGAACTACGAAGGGCCATTTGGTATTTATGAGAATGGGCTTTTTATTTCAAAATTATTTCCAGGAAGACGGCCAAAGTACCATATACTTCCATTTAAAAAAGGAATAGATGATATGATACAGCAAAAGATGTTACCCCCGAGCCTCTTATTCAAAAATTAAATTTCATTCATAAATTAAATTATTTACTTTTTAATTTTTTTGTGATATAATATAAGTATAAAAATTGGTTAGATAAAAGGAGGTTTATCATGGAAAAATTAAAAGTTTTAGTTGCTTGTGAAGAAAGTCAAGCTACTACTATTGAGCTACGTAAATTAGGTCATGAAGCATTTTCTTGTGACATAAAGCCATGTAGTGGTGGCCATGATGAATGGCATATTCAAGGAGATGCCCTTATGGAAGCTTATAGTGGTAAGTATGATATGATGATAGCACATCCACCTTGTACTTACTTAACAGTAACAGGTAATAAATGGATGAAGCCAGTGTATAAGGATAGATTTCCAAACAGGGCCCAACAAAGGGAAAAAGCTATAAAATTTTTTATTGCTTTATATAGTGTACCAATTGAAAAAATTGCTATTGAAAATCCAGTTGGTATTATGAGTTCAAGATTCAGAAAGCCTGATCAATATGTTCAGCCATATTTTTTTGGTGATCCACATCAAAAGAAAACTGGTTTATGGTTGAAGAATTTGCCTAAGCTTAAACCTACGAAGATGGTTGAGCCTGAATGGCATTACTTTAAATCAGGTAAAAAAGTATCACTTTGGGTATATGAAAGTTTGCTATTACCAAAGGGAAAGATAAGAAGTACTTATAGAAGTAAAACTTTTCCTGGTTTTGCTAAAGCTATGGCAACACAATGGACAATTTAAAGGAGGTAGGTATGAGCATTGTTATTAAAACAGAAATAATACTAAATAAATTTAAAGTAGTTGAGGTAAAATGTCTTTCATATTATAGGCTACCTGAAGTTTATTTACAGGGTGAAAGGCCTGTAATATACCTTTTAACTGGTAATAATGGAATTGTTTTAAGGAATGCTTTAGCAAAAATCCCAATCTGCATGTCTGTTAAAGCTGTTTATGAAGAAGATATTTTTTATGAAATGCTAAAGCACTGTAAACTAGCTAAAGAACATTTACAAGAAGTTGAGGCCAAATTAAGAAATAAAAGAACTTTTATAATTTAAAGGAGGTGAATATGGATGAACCTTTAAGTGAAGAAGAATGGAAGGAAGCAGTTTATAAGCTTGCTTATGAGTACTTAATAATAAAGGAGTGTCCTAATTGTAGGCACCCTTTTGTATCTGGCTTGATATGCCCTTGGTGTGGCTATGATGCAGGAGCATAAAATCTTATAAAAAGGAGGACCAAATGGAAGTAACTTTTAATAATCTTAATCTTGAAGGTAATATTTACTGTTTAAAAGAGGACTTTATTCCAAAAATGACATCTTACCAAGTAATTGGGTTATACAAGACTTATAAAGGCTCTTTACAGGTAACTGTAATATGTAGAGAAAGTTCTTTTACATTCCGTGTTCCAAAGGATTTTACTGATAGCAGCCAGTATAAGCAGTATTATTTAATTAAAGAAGATTGTGAGCAAAAGCTTAAAGAAATTTGCTTACAAGGAATTATAACTTTATCAAAAATAATGGGAGGTTTAGATGGAAGTTCATGCTAAGTATAGTGGTTCACAGGCAAAACGGTTTATCAGATGCCCTGGCAGTGTAGGGTTTATTGAGCACTTAGGGCTTAAAGATGAAGATGAGACAGATGAAGTTACAGCAGCTTCAGAGGGAACTCGACGGCACAAAATCATGGAGGGCTTAATTAACACTGGCCAGTGGGTTTCGGATGATTCACTTTGTCAATTTTGTCTTGATAAATTAAAGGGCATAATAATAGCATTAGACAATGGCCCTTACTATATTCAAACTGAAGTACCTATTAGCTTAACGCCTTATGACTTTAAGCTTTTTAGAGAGACAGGTGGCTCAGTTGATCTTATTATAGAGGCTGATGACCTACATGTGATTGACTGGAAATTTGGCTTCACTCCAGTTGACGTTTACAAGAATGAGCAGCTGCTGTTTTATACAGCTGGCTATCTTCAGTGCTTCAGTGCCTTTAAACACTATAAAAATGTTCTTATTCATATTGTTCAACCCAATCTGGATTACTTTGGAACTTACAAAGTGACACTTGATGACATACGGTATATAGTGTCTGCTACAAAAAATGCAGTAAAAACAAATGAGTTTCATGCTGGTGAAGAGCAGTGCGAATGGTGTAAAGCAAAGTTTAAATGTTCTGAATATGAGAACTGGATAAATAAAAAAGCTTTAGCCGTTTTTGCTGCTGAGAAAGCTCTTTCTGCTAATATAACACCTTTGGAATTTGCTGGTAAACTAATAAAATATAAAAAGGTATTTACTAAAGCTTTTAAACAGGCAGAGGACTATCTTAAAGACTGTACAATTGATGAACGAGAACAGGCTCATGTTAAGCTTGTTGCAGGAAGAAAATCAAGAGTTTGGAAAGAGCCAAATCCAGTTCCAAAGTTGACTGATATAATACCAGCTGAAGAGCTTTTTGATACAAAGCTTAAAAGTCCTGCAGCTCTTGAGCGAAAGTTTAAGCTGAAAAAGCATAAAGAGTTTCAATCATTAATTAAGACTGTTCCTGGTAAGCCTATCTTAGCACCTCTTGATGATAAAAGGCCTGCAATTGAGCCAAAGTCTTTGGAGGAGGTGTTCAAATGAAACAATGCATAAATTGTGGTGATGAGCTGATTGTTGGTGAGAACTGCAGGGGATATAGGGCTATATTTTGTAATAAGCCTGAATGCCAACAGGCCCGACAGCAGCGAAGGAAAATTACTGCAGCAAAGGCCAGTAAAAAGCAAGCCAGTAAAAGGCCAAAGAAAAATCGGTTTTGCCTAAACTGTGGTGACTTACTGGCCAGAGGAATAAATTGTAAAAGTAATGCAGCAAAGTATTGTAATAAGCCTGAGTGCCAAAAAGCTAAAGATAATAGACTTAAAGAGTATAGGAATAAATATCTTACTGAGGCCCCGCCAGCTTCTTATATTCCAGAGTCTTACTCAAATTTTACTCCTGTTGAGCCTAACAAATATACAAAGTGTATTTTTTGTGGCAACAAAGAGCCTTTAAACAGGTTTGGTGTTTGTCGCAGATGCTATTCTTATAGGGTAAATGAGTTTGCAGAAATTGATGCTTCCTGTACTCTTCGAATATAAGATATTTTTAATTTTTACATTTACAAAAATTATTTTTTATTATATATTAAGAAAAAGGTTAATGAGAGCCTTTAAAAATTTTAACTTTAAGGAGGTATGTTATGACTAAAAGAGAGATTGTTTTGCAGGAAATTAAAAAAGGCGGAGCTACAATGGAGTCTTTGCAGGAAGCTGCGGATTGTAAATATGAATCAGTAATGTCTATTTTTTCTACCCTCCGGCTCATGGGCCAGTGTCCCTTCAAAAATGAAGATGGTACATACAGTATAATTTCTTCAGAAGAATGGGAAGAGTATAAAGCTTCTCGAGCCTCTAGTGCAAAAAAGAAAGCTAAGACCCCTGAGGAAGAACTTGAAGCAGCCCAGAAAGCCCTTGATCGTGCCCAGAAGTCCTGTGACCTTGCAAAAGCACGCACAGAAAAAGATCCCGAGGATAATGTCCTTGATCTTCGTTTTCAGAAAGCACAGCTTGAACTGAGACTTGCAGAGATCAGACTAGAAGAGGCTGAAGCAGCCATTGAAGCTGAATAAATAACAGGCTGGGTAGCTAATTGCCCAGCCTATTATTTTCCAGCTTGTTTACAAACTTTGTTACACATAAAGGAGTAATATGAATAAATTATTGGAAGAAAGAAAAAAGACCCATGGTGATTTTAAGGTAAATGCAGCAATTAGTCAAGACTTAAAAACCGTTTTACACAGAAAAATAGTACTGGACTATGTTTTAAAGGAAGCCTTAGATAATATTGCTCAGAAGCTTGCTCGAATAATAGCTGGAAACCCTCATGAGCTTGACCACTGGAGAGATGTTATTGGCTACAGCCAATTGGCCCTTAATTACCTACAGGATAAAAAGGAAAAAGAATATGGATATACTCAGTTATAATGACATGGTCTTAGTTATGCTCAGGCAAACTGAGAATCCAGCAGCCCTAGCTCAGCAAGCTTGCTCTCTTACACAGAAGAGAGGGTTTAATATTGGCCAAGAGCTCAATCCTAAGTTATTCAAGTACCTTTTGAAAGCCGAGCATACTTCGGTACTGGAACATAATTCGCTGACTCTACTGGCCAGTGGGATATCTCGTTCGCTATTGGCCCAGATAACTCGTGAACGGCATTTCTCTTTTACAAGTGCTAGTCAGCATTATCAAGACTATACTGACTATCCTGTTGTTGTTGAAAAACCAAATAGTTCAGCAATTGGGAAGGCCTTAAAGCAGAGTCATGAAGCCTATAAGGAGTTATTAGGCTTAGGCTTTAAAAAGGAAGAAGCTCGGCAGGTACTACCAAATGCAGCAACTGTTAATCTGTTGATAACAGCAAATGCTCGGGCCTTGGTGCACTTCTTACGTACCAGGTTATGTTACAGAAATGTAAAAGAGATGCAGGTATTTGCCAATAAGTTACTGAAAATATGTATTGACTGGTGGCCTACTTTATTTCTATATGTTGGCCCACCTTGTTTTATGGACAGTGTATGTAATCAAGGAAAAATGCAATGTGATAAAGGACCATGGCATGAAACTTACAGAAATAATTGATAAGGTTAAAGAGCAACAGGAATATATGGGCTTCACATACTCTGTAGACTATATAAGGGACTTAGTCTTAGCAGCTCATATGGAATTGAGTGAAGTTTTAAATGAGTTGCCATGGAAGCCATGGAAGCCAGCAGAAGCTCAAAACTATAACCCAGAAGCAGCAGCAAAGGAGGTGGTAGATGTAATAATATTTTGTTTGGACATTATTATAAGTTTGAAACAGGAAGACAATATTGAAAACTTAGTAGGTGAAACATTGAAAAAAATAGACCTGAGACTACAAGGGGGTAATTATGGCAGTGGTATTAAAAGAAGTTAGAGTTTCATATGTACATGTTATTGAACCAGCAGAAAATCTTTCAGGTGATTTAGCCTATTCTTGTCAAGTTCTTATTAATAAAGATGATAAGGTTAATGTTGAAAAGATGAAGAGGGAAATTGAGAAGCTTACCAAAATTGGTATGGAAAAAAAATGGGGTGGCAAGAAGAAAAAATTCCGCTATCAGCCTTTAAGAGACGGTGATAAAGAGCTTGCTGATGGAGATCAGACGGATAAAATCTATGCTGGGAAATATTTCTTTTCTGCTACACGCCCTGAATCTTTCGGTAAGCCGGGTGTTGTTGATGAAAATCTGCAGCCAGTAATGGATAAGGATAAAATTTATTCCGGTTGTTATTGTAATATCCAGATTAAAGGATACCCATATCTTTATTCAGGAAATGCAGGAATCGGTTGGGGCCTTGAAAATATTATGTTTGCTCATGATGGTGACCGCCTCGATGGTCATGAGGCACCTGAAGAGGCTTTTGCTTCATTGGCACCTGAAAAACCTGAGGATACAGAAGACACTTTCTAAATAACTTTTAACTAACTGGCCAGTAGGAATCATCTTACTGGCCAGTAGGAGGCTGCATGGACCTTATATTAGATTTTGAAACTTATTGCGACTTACCAATAAAAGAGGTAGGGGCATATAAATACATTACACATGAGTCATTTAAGCCTTTATGTGTGGCTTACTGTGAGTTTGATCCTATAAATATGGCAAAAAAGGAAACTAAGCTCATTACAGATTTTTCTTCTTTATCAGAGTTACTTGACTCTTATGACTTTATTTGGGCTGTTAATGCTGCTTTTGACTGGCAAGTAGCTAATACAATTTATTATAGTCCATTAGATAAATGGAAAGATGTTCAAGTTGTAATGTCAAAATTCTCCCTTCCATTTGGTCTTAAAGAGGCTGCCAAAGTTCTTAAAACGTCTATACAAAAACAGCCCTTAGGTCCTGTTATATTAAAGAGATGCTGTACTAATTCTTCTTATAACCCAGGTCTAACTGACTATGAGCAATTGTATGACTATTGTAAACAAGATGTTGATACAACTTTTGAAGTACTTAAGGCTTGCCCAAGTATAGTAATTCCTAATCGAGAATGGAACTTATGGCGGAGTACAGTTGAAATGGATCAGCGAGGCTTGCCTGTTGATGTTGAGTTAGCAAAGCACGTAAAGTTACGAACTGAAGCTTTTAAAGAAACTTTATGTGATGACATGGCTAATTTAACAGATGGTGTTATAACAAAGCCAACTCAAACAAAACGAATACTTACCTGGCTTCAGAAAAAAGGTCTTGATGCTAAAAATGTAACAGCAAAAACTGTTGAAGAGTTACTTCAAAGAGATAATCTCCCTGAAGACTGCAGGCATATCTTGCAAGCAAGACAAGCAGCTAATCATTCATCTGTAGCAAAGTTTACTAAACTCCTAAACATGGAAGTGGATGGTAAATTACATAATTACATCAAGTATGGTGCTACATCAACCCAAAGATGGGCAGGTGCTGGATACCAGGTTCATAGTTTACCTAAAGCAACAGTGAAAGACCCAGAGGCTCTAATCGCCAAGTTTAAGAATTTTGAAGAAATTGATAATCCTCTTGAAAGTGCTAAAGCTTTATGTAGATCTGTAATTACTGCACCTACTGGCCAGTTGATTTATCAAGGTGACTATTCAAGTATTGAGTATGTTTTACTTACATGGCTTGCAGGTGAAAAAGAAGCTTTAAGGCGTTTTAAAGAGGGCAAGAGTCCTTATATTGATATGGCTTCATTTTTGTATAATAAGCCTTATGAAGCTATTGATAAGCATGCTATTGATAACCTTGAATATTTCCTTGGGAAACAAGCAGTTTTAGGTTGTGGTTATCAAATGGGAGCTAAGAGGTTTAAGGAAACTTGCCAAAATTATGGTGTCGAAATTTCCCCAAAGTTGGCGTCTTTTGCTGTTAAAGGGTATAGGAAAAAGTACAAGCATATTGCAAATTTATGGAAAGGCCTTTATAATAGGGTTGTATATGCAATTGAAAATCCGAATTATATGGTTTCTTATAAAAATTGTAATTTTGTCAGTAAATATGATAGGCGAGGTGTATTTTGGCTCCAGATAAGAATTCCCTCTGGCACATCTTTGTACTATCATTCTCCTGAGATTTCTCAAGGGGCTTATGGCCCTGAAATTAAACATATGGGACAAGTAAATTATAAGTGGTCAAGGCGGTTTCTGTCACCAGGACGTATTACAGAGAATATTGTACAAAAACTGGCCAGAGATATAATTGGAGCAGCTATTCTGGCCGTTGATAAATTACCTGACTTTAAACTGCTTATGACAGTTCATGATGAACTGGTAGCTCTTGGACCTGAAGAGAATCCTGAAGAGAATCTCAGAAAGTTTTTAAACTGTATAATTCAAAAAGATATGTGGGCAAAAGATATTCCATTAAGAGCTGGAGGCTTTTATGCTAGAAGATATAAAAAAGATTGATGTTTCACCAGATGTACAGCATCTGCATAAGCATGTTACCCAGTCATGGCTTTACTTTTTAGGCTGGCTTAGACAACTTGAGCCTAACAAAGGTGATCTTTTTAGACTGAAACAAGTTTTGAAGGCTGAATTAGTGACTAGAAAACGGTCTCATATTGCACAGCGTATATTGTCTCGGTACAATAAGCTGCAGGCTAAAATGGACAGAAAAGCTTTGGAGGGCTACCTATATGTTCGAGATGAAACTGAGGCATAGAGCTGTGCCTCTTGAGAAAACAATTGAGCGTTCTCTTGTTAAACAAGTGAAACAGGCTGGAGGAAAAGCTTATAAGTTTAACTCTGAAATGAATAGAGGTGTTTCAGATAGACTTATAGTTTTCCCTGGCCAGGTATGGTTTGTTGAAGTGAAAAGACCTGGAGGACAATTAACAGCTTTACAGAAGTCCTTCAGAACTTTGATAAGAGACAAGTTAAAACTTAATTACTTTCTTGTAAATAATGAGTTAGCTATTGAAGTTTTCTTAAACAAGGTAAAAGAGAGGACACGAAATGATAAAAGCACAAAAGCTAAAAACATATGATCCTAAATACTTTAAGCCAGGTTGGGCTTCAGTTAAGCTTAATGGACTCCATGCTATATATGATGGAAGTATTATATATAGTCGTAAACCTAAAGAGTTTATCGGACTTACTGATTTACTCATTGAACTTAAAAAGATATATAAGTATATAGGTAGTCCTATTGCTGGTGAACTTATTTTGCCAGGGGCTGACTTTGAAACTTTAAGCGGGCTGCTTAGAAACTCAGAAGAGACACCTGATTTTGTCCTTAATATTTTTGCAGTTATTGGAGATTTAGGTTTGCTATATCTTGAAGATGTATTAAATAGCCAACCTGAAATAAAACAGGTTAAAGTGATACCACAAGTTTGGGTTGAAACAAAACAGGCCTTTGATGCTTTCTTTGAGTCTTCTGTACTTAAAGGGTATGAGGGAGTCTGTTGGCAGGCTCCAGATTTTTCTTATAATCCTGGGAAACGTAATTGGACCTGGATGAAACGGGTGCCATTTAAAAGTATTGAAGTATTGGTCATTGATGTGCTTCCTGGGACAAAAGGCAAGAAATTTGAAAACACACTGGGCAGTTTTCTGTGCTCTTATGGTGGTAAAAAGTTTTCAGTTGGTATTTTCAAAGGATTTAATACTGCCTGGCGAGATAGAATATGGGCTAAGCGTAAAATTTTTAAAAACCAGATTGCTACTATTGAGTTCAAGGACTTTTCAAAATATGGTGTTCCTTTACAACCTCGGTTTAAAGGCTTTAGATGGGAGATCTAAATGGAACTTCGTCCCTATCAAAAGAAAGCGATCAGCTTTTGTAAACAGAAGAAAAAAGTTTATTTGGCAATTGATATGGGCCTAGGAAAGACTGCTATAGCATTACATGTTATAGCAGATCTCAATCTTAAAGCCCTAGTGTTGGCTCCTTTAGGACCATCACAAACAACCTGGCCAGAGGGAATTAAAGAGTGGGACTTAAATCTACCATATGTTATTTTACATGGAAAAGATAAAGATGATTTATTTGATCCAAGTGTACAAGTGCATATTATAAATTATGAGGGCTTAATATGGCTTTATGGGAAGCTTGAAAGCTATTATAAAGTATATAAAAAGCTTCCTTATAATTGTCTAGTATTAGATGAGTCTACATTTGTAAAGAGCCATAAAACGCAAAGATTTAAAGTTTTAAAGGCTATATGTGAAGGCTTTAGATATAAGCTTTGTTTAAGTGGAACACCAAGCCCCAATTCTTTACTAGATCTTTGGTCTCAATATTATTTACTTGACGGAGGAGAAACTCTTGGAGACAACTTTTATAAGTTTCAACGAAAGTTTTATGAGCAACCTAAGTATAGAAAGTTTTCCTGGAACATACGTTTTGGAGCAGAGGATGCAATACATAAGCTCATTGCTCCAAAAACATTTAGACTGCAGTCGTCTGATTATATCAGTTTACCAGAGCGATTGTTCATTCGAATTGGCTTGGAGCTTCCTGCTAAAGAACGAAAAATATACCAGTCGTTTAAAAAAGATTTTATTCTCAAAATGGCAGATACACAAGTTGATGCACTCAATAAAACAGCTCTTAACTCCAAGCTTAGACAAGTACTTCAAGGATTCGTCTATTACGATAATGAGGTGTCCGGACAGCGAGAATCACTCTTTATACATAATCTCAAAATCAATGCACTTAAAGAGTTTATCGAAAGTAATGCTTTAGGCAATATTATTGTTTGTATACAATATAAATATGAGCAAGAAATGATTGCTAAGCATTTTCCACAAGCTAGATTCATCACTGGCCAGTGTGATAACAAGCAAAAGTTTAAATATATTAAACAGTGGAATAAAGGCGAATTACCACTTCTTGTTGTTCATCCTAAGTCAGTAGGGCATGGATTGAACTTACAAACTGGTGGCCATATAGTATTATGGTATGCACTTACTTATAGCCTTGAAGATTATTTACAACTTAATAAACGCTTACATAGAATGGGCCAAAAAAAGACAGTAAAGATATTTCACTTAGTATTTAAAAAGACAATTGATGAGTGTGTATATAAGGCTTTACAGGATAAGAATACAAGTCAGAGGAGGTTATTAGATGTTCTCAAGGAATACACCAAGCAGTATTTGGCAGAAACGGATGCTTAAGCTTGCTAAGGAAATTGCGTCCTGGAGTAAGGAAAAGCATAAAGTCGGCTGTGTTATAACAGATAAGAATAATATAATACTAGGAACAGGGTATAACGGCCCTCCTAGAGGTATAGAAAATGAAACAAGCACTCCAGTACATGCTGAAATGAATGCAATAATGACAATGAATAGAGCGGCTAAAGCAGATTCAATTTATATTTGGCCTTATTGTCCTTGCCAGTATTGTGCAGGACTGATAGTTCAAATGGGTGTAAAACAGGTGGTTTTTAGTACAACGGAAGAAGTGTTATCAAGTTGGTCTACTGGCCAGATGAAAGCTATAGAAATGCTAACTGAGGCAAAGATTATCTGTGAAAAATTTAACCCAGAGGAGGCTTAAAATGGATAAAGAAGTTAAAATTATCATTGCTTTAGTGACTTTAGTAGCCTGTACTTTTGTATCGTTTGTCAGTATAATAACTGTTTATAATTATAAAGTTAAAAAATTATATGTTACTCATGGCTATGAACAAGTTATAATAAAAGGTAGCTCAACATGTTTATGGCAAAAAAAGTAATAATATTTATTGTTTCAATTTGGCTGGTATTAACTCCAGTAAGTTTAAGTGATAAAGGTTATACTTATTATCACTTAAACTCTACACGGATTAATAATACTATTTGGGGTAGAAAAAGTTTAACCAAACTTTTTTAGTTTAGCAATTACTTTGTCTCTTAAGTAAGGCTTGTGAAAAGAAATAGGAGTCCACATAGGGCAAGACTCTTGTTTCTCTTCAGCAAGCCTTTTAATATTAAGGTAAAAACATGGGGTTTTATACCTTCCACAATTTGAGCATTGTCGGGTCATTAGCCTACAATATACCAATCCTCGGCAAGCATATCAGTTTGTGATGCAAGCCATCCAGGTAACCATTTTTTATCTGCTGTCCACATTGCAATATAAGGTAATGTTTCCAAAAGAGTGTCTTTTCCAATTAATTTGGCTGTTCGGTCATTTACTTTTTTGCCAGAAGTCTGATCATTAAAAGCTGGTAGTGTCATTCCTGACATATAAACAAGCCACATATTTTTTCCATTCCAACCTTTACGAGCAACTTTTTTACCTTTCTTCATAGCTTTGATAGCAAAGCCAAAGTCAAAAGGCATTCCATTTAAATTTACCATAATACCTCCTTATTCGTTTATTTGTTTGGTGGATATAATAGCTGAGCTGAGTCATCAATAAACTCAGGGGCAATCTTTTCAATTTTCTCCCAAGTCTTATGTGCTCCACCTGTAGTAACAGCCTCAGCTGACTTTACAATTGACTCAAGGCCACTCATAACGAGTTGTTTCTTTTGCTCGCCCGTTTTTGGTGTATCAGAATACCAGGCTTCAGCAAAATGAATCAAAGAAAATACTCCTTGTAGAATACTTAAACCTGTATTAAACTTATCCATAATTACTCCTTTTTTAAAATTTCAAGATACACAGCTTGTATTGCAGCATGTAAATCTTTAAGTTCAAGAAAAATATTTTGTATTGCCTCATCCTCCTTTTTAGTCCGTTCATTAAGTGCTGATACATTTTGTTTTACTGTTGGCAAACAACAAGCAGCTCTTAACTTTGAGCAGTCTTTTATTTTCACATACTCAAGCCCTCCTTTGTTAAAGAATCCAAATATAATTCTGCCAATTATTACTAAGATAAAACTTAAAAAAACTAGAATATAAGATTCTTTCAAAATGCACTCCTTGCATCTCGTAACATAGCTTTGTAAAGTTTCTTTTGCTGTCTAAGCTTTCCTATGGCTGCATTCATTTCATGAGAATCAATCTCATGTCGCTTATACATCATTTTGACCTTATGTATTCTCCTACCAACATCAATAGTCATCTTTCCTAGCGTACCTTTATATGCTGCATTTACTGCCTCCTTAGTTACTATAGTTGTTTTAATCCCAAGTATAGTTCTCATAAGGCTATCAGTTAATGTTACTCTCTGGCCAGTGTAGTCTCTCATATCAGCGTTAATTGCCTTAACACCTTTAGCTATTCTATCAAATCCATAGCCTCCCGGTACTAAAGAAGGTAACATATTTTTCCAGGTATATGAAAACCACTTTTGAGCTCTTTCTTGCAGAGAATCTAATTCAGGTGAAACTAAATCACTCCCTGTAAACATGTCTCGGTTTGTAGCAATTGCATAAAAGATATTAATAAATGGATTTGCTGTAGGAGCTAAGCCCCCAATAGGTAGACCTGTTTGGCCCCAGGTATCTCCATATTGGCCAAAAGGAACTAGTCTACCAACATCCCAGAAAATTGGGTCGCCTTCTATAGATGTCTTTGGAAGTAACAAACTAAATGAATCAACAGAGGGAGATAAAGTTTTTGCAGCTTTTATTTGGGCATCAGTTACACCTGTTTTCTTCTCTGCAATGTATTGCCATCCTGCATAAGTAGCAGCTAAAGCAGCAACCTTTTCTGGGTGTCTTAAGATTACCTTAGGTGCTAATCCTGAAGCTTTATAATAAAATGTAAAGAAAGGTGATGCAAACCTTTTATAATGCCTCACGATCGGAGGTATATCGCGATAATTAAAAAGGTATTCCTCAGCTCGGGCAGCAGCAGCTTCAGGCGACCAACCTTTCTTTACAAATTTTATAAATACTGCCATTTTGAACAATTGCTCGCTCTTTTCGTAAGCTTGAGATGGCTTAGTTAAAGAATACTCAATAAAGTCTTTTACCTTCTGGCCAGTAGTAATTGTTGAAGGCATCTCTCTAAACTTTGTCAGGTCTTTTTTAAACTGAGAAAGTTCAGCAGCAGCAAATGTATCATTGAGCATACCTGTAGGCTTGGCTAAAGCATACCACTTATTGACAGGCCCCATTTTTAAGGCTTGAAAAGCTGAACGATAAACATCTACATCCCAGGGATTTACACCTGCAAAGTATGCAAGCATTGAATTAGCAGTGAAATTGCCTACATGAGTTGCTGGGTTTAAAACAGCTTTCCCGTACTTCCACCAGCCTATTACCTTATCATAGCCTCTTAAGAATCCATTAACATGCTCTTTTATATCAGTTATATTATCTGCAATTTTCCGGTCAACATAATATCCTTGAAGAGGGCCCCAAGACTTACCTGAAGCTTTTCTAAAATGGGCAGGTACCATTTCAGGGTCTGTCTTTGGATCAAGTACCCAGTTAGGATTCTCTTTTATAGCATTAAGGAATTTAAATCGAGACACATTTAGTGCCTCCTCACCAAAGCCTCTAGCGACAGTGTAACTGCCAGATAATATTACATCCTCATCAACTTTCCCTAAGTAATGACTAAGCTCAGGATCCATTGAAATATGTATCCCTTTGTCACTTAAAGAAAGTAACTTACGTTCAGCATTTATTGTACCAGCACTTCCTACTTTAAGCAAGTCTTCTATCATTGCAATCTTTTCTTTTGCAAATTCAAGATCTTCAGGATAAATATCTTTTGCCTGGTGAACTATTACTTGGTACTTGGCCAGTAGTTTTTTCAGTTCTTTTTTCTGTCTACCGACTATACCTTCTCTACTTTTTAAGAAGACAGGTATATAGTCATATGGGCCAGAGTTTAACTGCTGTTGGTAAATTTGTCTTGCTTTGTCTACTACCTCTGGGTCAGTAGAAGTATCAATAAGCTTCTTAAGGTGCTTCATATCTGACTCAGTAAGCTTATCATAAAGAGTTTTAGACTTTATACCAAGTTCAATATTTTTAGCATGCATCTTTTCCCAGAGATTATGAACTTCTTGTACCTTACTGGCCAGTATGGGATCTTTAGTTGTTGTTTTGCCATGGAGTAACTCAACAACTTTGGCCTGTTCCGCTTCTGTTGGTGCTCGTTTGTAAATCTCAACAGCTAGATTATTTATATCTTTGAGCAGTATATTAGACTCCCTCATATACTTGTCGCTCAAAGCCCTAAACTCTTTTGGCATATCAATGCCTAGCAGAGTTCGAGCTGTCTGGTTAGTTATTTTGAGGTCTGCCCAGTGAGTAAGAGGTTGAATAACCTGGGTATTCATAAGGTCTTCCCACTTTGTGAAAAAGTTAGACTTAACTTTTTTTGAAGCTAAGGTATCAACTCCCTTTTCAAAAGCTTGAAGCCAAAGGGCTCGTTTTCCAAAGCAGTATTTATAAATAGGTTCAGCATCAAAAAACTGTGGATCTGCTAATTTTTGAATAACTTCCTTTTCAAAACCTTTTCTATAAGATGAGCTTCTGGCCAGTTGTTCACCTAGTATATGTTTATAAGCTAGTTTTCCAAAGGTTACAGTTTTCCACATTTTGCTTTCTGTAGCAAATTTGATTTGTTCTTCTGGGGTGAATTTAGCAATAACAGCATCTACAAGTTTTGTAAGCATTACATCTTCTATAGTTCGTTCACTTGAAGACTTAGCTTTTGCTTTTTCATATAAGTCATATATTTCACCAAAAGCTGTTGAACTTCCACCTTGAGGGAGACCTTCATAATGGGCAATAGCATGGGTAGTTTCATGATTAAGAACTTCAAGAACAGCTTTTCTATTGTCCTTTAATTGCCTAGCATTTAAAGTTATAGTTTTAGTAATTGGATTATAAAAACCATTACTAAAAGTATACTCATCAGCTGGCACAATTTTTACCAGTTTACCTACTGTCTTACCATAGTACTTTTCAAAATCTGGGTAATCAACTATATCAGTAATATGTGTTGTTTTATTTGGGTCTTCAAGATGCTCACGCCAGTTGGCTTTTAAGGCTAACTCTGCTTCAGGTTTAAAAGCAGCAAGGCTTCCATTTGAAAGTCTTACCCAACCAGTTTTTAAAGCAATCTCTTCTGGGGTATTACCTAAAGCCTCAAGCTTAGCAATTGTCTGTAATTCATCTTCTGTTATTTTCCTACCCTTAGGCCCAGAAATAAAACTGTACACCATATCATCATACTTACTAGGCCAAAAAGACATTAGTGCTTTAAAAGGATTAAAGCCAGTTATTTTCTGTTTAACCTTATCCCATATAATACCATGTAATAAGCCTTTTGAAGTAGGCAATACAGCATTATCACCTGAGCACTGTTCAGCTAATTTAAGAAGCTCTAAGTCACTTATTGTCAACTGGCCAGAAGTAAAATCATAACCCCTAGCCCCTTTAATTATACCAATATAATCTTGGTCCTTTAATTTTTCAATGAGCTTCTCTGCATGCTTTTTGCTTAGAAAAAACTCATCTATACTTTCTGCTGCTTGGAATGACTCTGGGAAAATATCTTTAGCCCCTTGCTTAATTGCTGATAGGCCAGCATATTTCCCAGGAGCAGGTGTGGTTGTAGCAGGTTGAGTAAGTTCAGAAAAGTTATATTTGGCTCGATTCCTTTGGTACCCAGTTATTACTTCTTCTCGACTCTCACCAGTAAATCTAAGCCCAGTATCAAAGTCTTGAATGCCTTCAAACTTTTTAGCTTTAAGAGCTTTTATCGTTTGATTCATAGCTTCAGGTTCCCGAAGCAGATCTTCAGTATTTTTTGCAGATTTTAAGAGGTCTTTAGAAAAATAGTTTTTCCCAGCTTTTTTTACTTCCTCAAAACCTGCAAAACTTTTACCTGGCTCATCAATAGGATTTTCAAGATCAAGATCGAGTGTTGTTGAACGCTTAGTTTCTAAAGGGCTTTCTAAAGTGCTTTTAATATCCTTAAGAGTCTCTGTGGCCTCTTTAACAGCCTTTTTACTGTCATCAATAGTTATAGCTACTTTTTCTTTACTCTTGCTTACAGGGCCTAATGTAGCTCTTAAATCTTGTAATTCAGCTACAGTATCTTTTAATACTTTATCTCTTTCAAAGTTAATCAAAGTACTACTTAAAGCAGCCTCTGTTTTAACTTGTTTATCAATAGTTGCAAAAGTATCTTCTACAGCTTTCTCTGGTACTGATAACTTACTGGCCAGTGATTTTTGTGCTGCCTTTGTAAGAGTCAAACCTGCTTTGTCTAAGGTAGCCCATGAGCCAACACCAGTTACTAAGCCAACTCCGAGGTCAATTGGGGCTTTTACATACCAAGGCACATCTTTATTCATCTTAGAGTCTACTGCTTCAATAGTACCTTCAGTGATTTCATCTGTAGCAGCAACAAGGCCTATAGTTTTGAAAAAAGCCTTTGCTGCAGTCTTAGCTGCCAAAGATTTAGAAGCTCCTTCAAGCCCAAGCTTTATAGCCGCTGTAATAGGCTTAGCTGCAAGATAAGCTTCGGCTCCAGCAAAAGCAACAGTTTCAAAAATTCCTACTTTAGGTGCTTCTAGCCCTTCAGAATCATACTCACTGACCAGTTTAGTATCAAGAGCCTTTAACTCATTTATATATCGATCTTTTACTTCTTTAGGAGCTTTTGACTTTTCAACTGCATCAAAATACTCACCAAGTTTGGCTCTTGCAGCTTGAAGTGCTTCATCTTGTGAGACAACTTTGTACCCACCATCATCAGGTTCTGAGTATGGAATTGGAGTCATTATCTCATCAGGCTCTATAACTTTATAACCTGTAATATTATCTGTCATAACGAATTGTCCACCCATTGATTTTGTTTACTAGAAATCTTCCTTTTCTTTCCCAGGCATTGCCTTTTGAATCTATAAAAGAGCCACCTTCAGGAACAGATGTATGGGCTAATCTCTTAGGGTCTATGCCAGCTTCTTTAAGAGTTTTAAAGTTTATAGCCATACTAAGAAACTCTTTAACCTGGCTATCTGTCCAGCCTTTCTTTTCTAACTCCTCTCCTAAAGTTTGAATTGGTACACCTTGCCCTGCTAATTGTATAACCGTATCTTGAGCAATATTATAATTTCCTGAGCCAAACCATGCATTATCATTTCTTGGTATTAAAGACTGAATTTGAGCTCTTGTTTTTTGCTCATTAACATAGTCAGTAATAGCAGGAAATACTGCTTGTTCAGGTGATATATTTTCAGCTTTAGCTTTAGCATTTACTCTATTTATTAATTCTGGAACAAGTTCTTTATATTTTTTTGCTTCAGCTTCCGGCTCTTCTGACTGTGAAACAGTCTTAGCAAAGTTAGTAACAGTTTTAGTCCACTTAGGCACATCATCTGAGATTTTAGAACTACTAGATTTATTAGGCCCTTTAATCATACTCATCTGGCCAGTGTGTATATTCTTCTGAAAAATAGAGCCATCTTCTTTTACAAGCTGAGTGTATTCTTTACCTTTCCTTAAGACTGTTTCCTTGCCTGTAGACTTTTCAATTTGTACTATTGAGCCATCAGGGAGAACTTGTGTAGTATACTTCTTTTTATCTTCAGGTTTAGCAAGGATACTTATCTGACCAGTGTTAGTATTCTTTTGTATTATTGTGCCATCTTCTTTCATAATAACTTTAAAATGCTCACCGGGTTTCAGTATACTTGTTTGCCCAGTTTCTGTATTAATCTGGCGCTCTTCACCACTTGGTGTCTTTTGTATTTTAAATTTCTTTTTATCTTCAATCTCTTTTATAACAGGTTGAAGGGCTTGAAATTCTGAAGGCGTGATGTTTGTATTTGCTGCCCAGTGTTGAATATCTTGTTTAGAAGGATTGTCTAAAGACAAAAGACTTTTTGTAAGAGCCTCTAGCCGAAGTTGCTTTTTATAACTAGCTAGTAGTTTGTCTCTTTGTAATAAATAAGGCTGCAAGCTACCTGCCAAACTGCCAGGCTTAGGGCTATTTTGACTTGAGCTGAAAAATCCCATAATAACTCCTATTAAAAGTCTGTAATTAATGAGGCATATTTTTCAGGATCCATAAAAGCACTAAGTCCTGATCCTGATCCTGTAATTGTGTCCCAAAGACTTCCAGCTCCTGAAGTAACTTTATCCCATAACTCTTCAGGTCTGTCTCCAGTAATATAAGAAGTGACACTGGCTATATCTTTTCCTAAGCCAAGTATTTGAGTAAATTTATCTATTGTAGAAGGCTCAGCAGCTTCACGTTTAGCTTTTAATAACGCAGCCTTTTGACTATCATCCAGTAAAAAAGACTCTTCATAAATTCGATTCTTTTCCTTTTCACTTAAATAGTTTAAAAGTGAATCTAAAGTTCGTTGGCTAGACTTAGGCCTTAACTGTACTGTTTGATCACCTATTCTAAAGTTAACCAAATTTGAAAGTAAGTCATTACTGGCCAGTGTGTTATAATCAACTGTATTCCCTTGAGCTGTGTTCCCTTGAGCTGTGTTCCCTTGAGCTGTGTTCCCTTGAGCTGTGTTCCCTTGGGTTATATTTCCTTGGGTTGTATTTCCTTGAGCTGTGTTCCCTTGGTTATTGTAGTTAAAGAAAGGCTCAAGATTTTGCAGGGTAATTTGTTTATAAGGATCCAAGTTACTTTTAAAATTTTCTATATACTGTTTAGTAACTGGGACTGCGTTAGGATCTGGCTGAAAAACTTCAGGGTGATTTTTTAGCCATTTTACTATTTGTTTATGATTATGTGTTGCGACATAGTATGCAAAATCTGCAGCTCGTTGTGTGGTAATAACTGGGCCTGGATGCTCTGGGGGATTAGGATGCTCTTCATAAAATGAAGTGGCATTTGCACCCCCAGCTTCCCCACCCCAGTTTGCTG
>Ga0190313_1000202_pt1 | contig 37993 bp, 31 predicted proteins | sample 4870071011_MG_FD_169989 | JGI IMG/M metagenome (GOLD analysis project Ga0190313, IMG submission 169989) | Hydrothermal vent sediment bacterial communities from Southern Trench, Guaymas Basin, Mexico - 4870-07-10-11_MG | ecosystem: Environmental > Aquatic > Marine > Hydrothermal vents > Sediment ... | reverse complement strand
AGATCATCCTAACTGCGGGCTGTGTCGTTTCTGCTCCCGGGACTACCCTCTCGGGTACCCCGCTTGCGCGGGGTCGGCCGCTCCGGGGAGGGGGGACTTTCCTCAGGAAGGGGGCTCCGCCCCTTTCCAAACCCCCGAAGAGGATTGGAGAGGGCAGAACCCACACTTCCCGTAAGCCGTCCTCGGGCTCTTGACCCCGTTTATGAAATGTAAGGGCAGATTTAAATTTTTTTATGATTTAACAATGAAACACAAAATTTAAATTTCTTTAAAAAATAAGGGTAAATATCATGCTCGTGGGCAGGGAAAAGGATTTGGAGAAGATAAGAGAGCTTCTTGGGAAATACAAAGTGCTTCATCTTACGGGAAACGCTGGTGTTGGTAAAACCGCCATAGTAAAAGAAATTATTAAGGATTATCCCCGATGTTTATACTTCAATTATAGTATAAATAGCTATACGCAATTGATGAATCTGGTGGATGAGAAAGTGATTGAAGAAAAGAAGGAATTAATAACGCCTATGGAATTTTTGGAAGTTATAAGAAAACTAAGCGAAGAAGATATGCTGAGATTTTTTATGAGTTTAAAGAACAAAATAGAGAAAGATGCAGATATAGTTGTTCTCGATTCGGCAGATAAGTACGATGAGTTTGGAGCTAAACTTATAGAGTATTTTGCTCTCTATTCCGAAGTAAAATTGATCATAGTAACCAGAAAGGAGAATATTCCCAAAAGTCTTGCGGAAGTTATATCGCGGTTAATGCTTGATGGTATAGCGGCGGAATATGAGATAAAGCCGCTGGATGTTAAATCTCTCTTAAAGCTTTTTCCCGATGCGGATGGAAGCTTTGTGGAATATCTGTTGAAAATAACACATGGAGACCTAAATTATATGAAATTGCTTGCTGGCCTAAATGTGAGCGCTGAGGAGAAAGAAATACTTTCCGCGATAAAAAATAGATATATGTCCCTCGGTGAAGATGAAAGAAGAATAGTAAATTTACTAACCATATCCCATCTACCTCTTAAATTTGAAGATATATGCTCACTTCTGGAAATGGAAGATGAAACAGTACTCAACGCTTTGGATAATCTAAGTATGATGGGGTGGATAACCGATGAAGGGGAATGCATTAGGATTACCTCCTCCAAAATAAAAGATATAGTTATGGGAAGTTTGAGTGAGGATGAAATAAATAAACTGCATTTCATACTCGGAGAGCATTTTGAAAGAATGGGTATGCATATGGCCGCAGCAGTTCATTTTGAATTTGTTGATAAGGAAAGGAGTATGGTGCATTACAGAACGGCAGGATTTGAAGCCATGTATGTGCAGAATTACAGTCTTGCCTTGAGATTTTTTGAAAAAGCATGGAAAATAGGAAACGATATCACAGACCTTTATTACATGGCAAAGATGTATATGGAAATGGGGAAAATAAAGGAAGCTCTTAGCGTCATAGAGGGAATAGATGAGGACAGATTCCATTATCTTAGAGCTTGGATATATTACATGGAGGGCAATCTCAAAGAATCGCTAAAATACGCCATGAAATGCGAGACCTCTCAAAGTCCCTGGCTGAGGATCATGGGAAAAATTATGCAGTCTTTTATCTACAGAAATCTGAGAGTTTTTGATCTTGCCAGGGATATTGCGGAAGAAGCGTTTAACGAATCCGAAAAAATGAATTATCTTGAAGGAATAATTTATTCTCTTTTCAATATAGGCTCCGCAAAGATGGATATGGGCGAAGATGGTATGGAAGAACTGAGAAGGGCCTTTGAGCTATCAGAGGGAAGGAGAGTGAAGTATCTTTTGGCAATGAACTACTTGTACTTCCTTATAGTTAGGAATCATCTGGACAAAGCGAAAGAACTTATAGACAAATTACTTGAAGAATGCAGAAAGAAGGCATATAAATATGAAGAAAAACTTATTCTTGCTGAATACGGCATTTTTCTTAAGCATACGGGCGATGTGGAGAAAGCGGAGGAGTTATTCCATGAACTCTACAGATTTTTTATAGAGAACAACATGACATTTTTTGCGGTACAGGTTCTTGTTAATATTGGAGAATGCACGATAAGATCGGGAAGAAGAGAGATGGGAATAAGATATCTGCGAGAAGCATGGGAAAAATCGCTGGAGATGGGCCATACCTCTCTCATACATCTAACTTACCAGAAACTTAAAGAATACGTAGAGGAGGTGCGATAAATTTATAGGTAATCCTAACTTTCCCCGTATATGATGGATGAAAACATCAGAAAGGCATGGCTGGAAGAGCAAATGAAAATACAGAAAAAACTTGAAAATATAAAACATAGAGTGGTTGTTTTTTCTGGCAAGGGTGGTGTTGGAAAAACAACAGTAGCCGTAAATCTGGCAATCGCGCTGGGAAAGCTAGGAAAAAAGGTAGGGCTTTTGGATGCGGATATAACCGGCCCTAACACACCAAAAATGCTCGGATTGAACGAGCAGCTGTACGCTGAAGAAGGCGAGATAATTCCCCACGAAATTTATGGTATTAAGGTTGTTTCCCTCGGTCTAATAGTTCCCGAGGATCAACCTGTGGTCTGGCGCGGGCCTCTTAGAACCAAGGCGATAAATCAATTCGTAACGGATGTTAGGTGGGATGAGTTGGATTATTTGATAATAGACCTTCCTCCGGGAACGGGAGATGAGGTAATAACCGTAGCCCAGAACCTGAAGCCAACTGCGGCGATAGTGGTAACCACTCCACAGGAAGTTGCGGTTATGGACGCAAAAAAAGCGATAAACCTTGCAAAAACTCTGCAAATTGGATATATTGGGGTTATTGAAAATATGTCCGGGTTGATATGCCCACATTGCGGGAATATAATAGAAATATTCGGAAAGGGAGGAGGTCTGATGGCTGCACGGAAATTCAACGTGGACTTTCTTGGAGAGATTCCTATGGAGGTGGATGTAAGGATAGGCGGAGATTCTGGAATGCCCGTAGTGGTTAAAGGAAAGGGAAAGGTATATGAAGCATTTAGGGAAATCGCTGAAAAGCTAATCAAAAAGTTAGAAGAGGATTAATATTATTCCGAGGATGAGACAGTAGATACCGAAAAGATAAAACTTCTCTCTCAGTATGATTTTTCTCAGCAAAATCAGTGCAGCAATTCCCACGAAGAAAGATGATAGAAAAACGGCTGTTCCTGCCATAAAATCAATACTTGAAAAATCGGTACGGAAGAATTCAAGAACATTGGCGCCAGTAATGGCTATTATCGCCAGATAGAAGGAAAACAGCATTGCGGATTTTCTGCTTATTCCCAGTATGTTTCCTGTGGATATGGTTAAGCCCGAACGGGATGCACCAGGCAGAATTGCTAATGCCTGAGCCAACCCGATAATCAACGAATCGGAATACTTTATCTCATCCCTCTTCGTTTTTGCGAATTTGGTTGCGAATAGAAAAGCAGCAGTAAGTATTAGAGAAGAACCTATCAAAAAGTTTGATGGATTTTCAAACACCCCTTCTATCACAGAAGCAAATACCAGGCCTAAAATGACTATGGGTAAACTACCCACTATCAATTTTAACCCGTAATCTCTCTTCTCTCCTCCCAAGAAAAGAGCTCTCAGTATTTTGAAAAAATCCTTTCCGTATAGAACCAGCACGGATAGCAAGGTTCCGAGATGCGCTAGGGCATCTAAAAACACAGAGGTTTCGGAAACCACATACTTCTGAAAAAGAACCAGATGGGCTGAACTGCTTATCGGAAGCCATTCCGTAACGCCCTGTATAGCGCCCAGAATAATGGCGAGGATTATATCCATCGTGCGGTATATGCAATTATAGGATAAAATGTTTAGTATTTTCCTAGATAATTGTTGAGGCTTTGTACTCTCCGAAAATGTCCTTTAATGCGGAGACAATCTCACCTAAGGTGGCGTTGCACTTGATTGCGTTGTATATCCAGGGAACTATGTTGTTTTCGTTGCTCTCTTCTTTCTCAGCATATTTTCGCAGAATATCCAAAGCGTTTTCAACTTCCTTTTTATCCCTATTTTCCCTGAATCTTCTCAATCTCTCTATCTGTTTTTCGGCAACGTAATCTTCCACTCTGTGAAGTTCTATATTTATTTCCTCATCCTTAACGAATTTGTTAACGCCCACAACCACAATTTCTCCACTTTCAATCATTTTATGCTGCTTGTAAGATGATTCGGCTATTTCTCTCTGAACATATCCGTTTTCTATTGCTTTAATCATGCCTCCCATGGAATCTATTTTATCGAGGTATTTCCAGACCATTTCCTCAATCTCATCTGTGAGATATTCTATATAATAAGAACCACCGAGGGGGTCGGGTGTATCCGCGATGCCGCTTTCATATGCTATTATCTGTTGAGTTCTGAGAGCTATTTCCACACTTTTCTCTGTGGGGAGAGATAGGGCTTCATCGTAGGAATTGGTATGGAGTGATTGAGCGCCGCCCAATACCGCGGCAAGTGCCTGAATTGTAACTCTAATTATATTGTTCATGGGTTGCTGGGCGGTTAGGGTTGAACCAGCGGTCTGAGCGTGAAATCTCAGCATCATACTTCTCGGATCCTCCGCACCGAACCTATCCCTCATAATCTTTGCCCAAACTCTTCGGGCAGCGCGGAACTTCGCGATCTCTTCAAAAAAATTGTTGTGCGCAGCGAAGAAGAAGGATAGACGCGGAGCAAAAGTATCCACGTCCACACCTCTTTCCAGAACTTTTTCCACATACGCTATTCCGTTGGCTATTGTGAACGCAACTTCTTGAACAGCATCGGCGCCCGCCTCTCTAATGTGGTACCCAGATATGCTTATTGAATTCCATTTGGGGATGAATTTTGAGCAGTAGAGTATCGTGTCGGTAACCAACCTCATGGATGGCTCGGGCGGAAATATGTACGTTCCCCTCGCTATGTATTCCTTGAGAATATCGTTCTGCACCGTACCTCTAAGTTGCAGGGAACTCACACCATTTTCCTCCCCAACAATCTGGTACATAGTCAGAAGTATGCTTGCAGTTGCATTTATAGTCATACTCGTTGAAACCTTATCCAAAGGTATTCCGTCAAAGAGTATTCTCATGTCCTCTATGGTATCCACTGCCACGCCAACCTTGCCAACCTCTCCCAAAGCCATGGGATGGTCGGAATCGTAACCCATCTGCGTAGGTAAATCAAAAGCTACGCTCAGTCCAGTTTGCCCATGACTTAAAAGAAACTTGTACCTCTTATTAGTTTCCTCGGCCGTTCCGAAGCCCGCGTATTGTCTCATGGTCCACAGTTTTCCACGGTACATCGTGGCATAAACTCCTCGCGTGAACGGATATTCTCCCGGATAACCCAGTTTTTCTATGAAATTCCAATCTTTAAGGTCTGTGGGATCGTATATCTCTTTAATCTCTATTCCGGAAGTGGTAAGAAACTTTTCCTTTCTCTCTGGAACCTTCTGTAGGAATTTTTTTAGTGTGTTCTCCATCCACTCCTTCCTCTTTCTTTCTATTTCCTCCAAAAATCATCCCTCCACGAACTCAAGAAGTATCTTGGCGCTTTTGGGATGTACGAAGAATACATTTTTTCCGCCAGCTCCCTTACCACTTCCGACCACCATAAATCCCTTACTTTTCAATTCTTCCATTTTTTCGTTTAAATTATTCACACGGATGGCTATATGATGCAGACCTTCTCCCCTCTTTTCCAAAAATTTGCCAACGGGAGAATTTTCATCTATAGGCTCTATTATTTCAAGATGGGTGTTTTCCAGAGAGAGAAAAGCCACTTTGACTCCCTGCTCCTCCACCCTCTCCACTCTCTCCACAAAAAATCCCATATTTCTGTACAGCTCCACAGCTTCTTCCAAATTTTTTACTGCTATCGCAACGTGGTCCAGTTTCATAATCACCACCGAAATAGGTAATTGCAGTATGGAATTTAAAAATGATGCAGGAGATTCAAAACAGTAGCCCCGGGGAGATTCGAACTCCCGTCCCGGGCTCCAAAGGCCCGGATGCTTGGCCGCTACACCACGGGGCTATCGCTTGGGAAAAAGAAAAATAATATTTAAAATTTTAATTCTTTTTTTCTTGTACTCTTCTGTACACTTTGTCTATTATGCGCAACCTCTCCATGCGGTCCCAGAGCCTATTCCTAATTACATTGCACACTACATCCCTCATTTCAATCACCTCCCTCACCCTCTTCAATTATACCCATAACGCAACTCATATATAAGTTTTTCGCAAAAGATAAATATTGAAAGTGGAAATGGAAAAGTATTATATTCATAAACAATAATCCTCGGATCATGGATGTTGAATCTCTTAAAAAACTCGCTGGGGAGGAAGCCGCCAAGTATGTAAGGGACGGCATGGTAGTTGGTTTGGGGACTGGAAGTACGGTGAAATACACGATACTCAAGATAGGGGAAATGGTGAGGGACGGGCTGGATATAGTGGGAATTCCCACATCAAAAGCCACGGAGAATCTGGCTAAGGAACTGGGAATACCTCTCGGAGATCTTGGAGATTACGATTATATTGATATTACGATAGATGGTGCGGATGAGGTTGATAGAAAACTCAATCTGATAAAGGGTGGAGGTGGTGCCCTTCTTCGCGAGAAGATGGTCGCGTATTATTCAAAAATGGAGATAATAGTTGTGGATGAGAGGAAAATGAAGGAGTATCTTGGAGGTTTTCCTCTTCCGGTGGAGGTAGTGCCCTACGGGTGGAAAAGAACTTTGAAGGAACTGGAAAAACTGGGATGTATTCCCAAATTGAGAGAAAGAAACGGTGAAATATACATAACAGATAACGGGAACTATATTATAGATTGCAAGTTTTGCCGCATAGAAAACCCCGAAGAATTGGAAAAGTGTATAGACAATATACCGGGTGTTGTGGAATCAGGTCTTTTCGTGAATATGGCTACAGAAGTAATAGTGGGAAGCGAAGATGGTGTGTGGAGAGTAAGGAGATAGTAAAATAAACTTTATTATATCAAAAAATCCTTATCTTAGATATGAAGGTGGGCGCGTTACTGATAGTGATTGGATTGGCTATTTCCCTGACTGTTTCCGCATTCGGCACTGAAAATTCTACACCGGAATTCCCAGCAAAGTCCAAAGATAGGTTTCTCGGGTATATCGCTCCCTCATACCTTGGAAATTTTACTGTAGTGCAGGTGAGCAATAATACGCCAGAGGCCAACGAGATAACTTTGGCTAGAGGAGAGGACGGAACTTTTTATATGGGATGGAACGACTACCGTTCTGTACCTTGGTCATCGGGCTATGTGCATGTAGGTTTCTCATATTCGCGAGACGGAGGAAAAACTTGGTCCACGAACATAGTGCTGGGAAATGTTACGGATAGCGCTCTGCACGATTGTGCCGGCGACCCCGTTATAATCACAGGATACGGGAGCGATTGTTATTATCTTATTATGGAGTTCAACGCATCCGAAGCGCATGGTGGAAGTTTGAAGCACAGCCAACTTGTGGTTAAGAAAACCTCTGATTACGGAGCCACTTGGGATGAGGCCCTCATCTGGGGATACGATGTGGACAAGCCATGGGGTGCGTTTTACAACGGAGATTTGTATGTTGCTTGGGATAATGTCTCGGCCGGAACAACATGCTTCTCCCGAACCATAAATGGAAATATCCATTCTTGGACTTCCCCCGTTTACCTCCCGGGAAGCAATTACTATCCCTCCATAGATGTGAGCGAGGACGGAACCATATACATAGCAGTTGTACATTCCTCATTCTTTTCGTACAGCATGTATGTCTATAAATCAACCGATGGCGGGAACAATTTTAACTATTACGAAGTGGGACCTGTCGGCTCAAATTCTTGGGAAAGCGATCCCCGCTCCGGCCCGATACCCAGTTTGAGTGCAAGGGGAAGCGATGTTTATGTGGTGTGGGTAAGCAAAGATACATACTCCCAAGTTTATCTTGCGGAATCCCACGATTCTGGAAATACATGGAGCAATGAGGTAATACCGACCACATACGGTTCAAATTACAGGTACATGTATCCTTCTGTTTCCGTGGCTCCTACTGGCGTGGTGCATATATCCTACTACCGCATGGATGAGAACACGAAGAAAATAGAAGTGCTTTACAGAACTTACGAAAACGGTGTTTTCTCCGATGAGGTTCTGGTTGATACATGGACGAATAACAATTCTTTCATAGGGGATTACGCAACCATAGTCGCGGATGATTGGGGGAATGTTTCCATAGGGTACACGACCGAAAACCCAACGGATAACGCTATGTTCGCCACACTCTCAATACCGATAGAGATAACGGATGTATGGAATTCAAGCGTAAACGGAACAATTGCCTCTGGCGAGGATTTGGTTGTAAATGCGAAAATAACTTCCGGCTCTGAGTTAAAGAATGTAACTCTGTATTATAGATTTGAAAATGATAGCAGCTACTCATCCACATCCATGAACCTCATTCTCGGAGATGCGTTCAATGGAACTTGGACGGCCAATATATCCACCGTAGGCCATAGTGGAAAACTTTATTTCTACATTTACGCCGATGATGGAAGAGGAAAGAGCGCGGTATCGCAGGAATACTATGTTGATGTGATAAGCACTCCTGAAATTCTGCCTGCTGTTTTAATAGCACTCCCATCCATCGTTATTCTGAGAAAACTCAGATATCCCAGTACCTCCTAGTTCTTGCGTACTCTATCTCAGCCTCCATTATTTTTTTCACAAGTTCTTCATCGCTATCGTAGGGAATCTGAAGTATTCTGACCGCTTTTCTAAAACCTATACCTCTACCTGCGATGCACATAGCCGCCCTGTAACCATGACGGCGTAAAAGGGTGGATATCGCGAACATCTCATCAACCACTTTTCTCAACTTCTCTGGAATTTTCTTGTTATTTCTGATTATCTCCCTGACTTCCTCCGCTTTCTCCCTTCTATACTTCGGGAGGATCGTGACCAATACGCTTCCGCACAGTTTACAGGTATGTGTAACATCTCTGACCTTACTGTGCCATAGGAAACCGCAGGAAAGACATAACTGAACAACATCCTCTTCAAGCAATCTTTCTTTCACCCTTTTCACTACATTCTCGGTAAGAACTATCTTTGATTCCTCTCTTCCAATATATCGGAGAATTTCATTGCAGTTCTTTATCTCCCTGAATTCAATTTCTCCATTCCTTATTTTGCGTAGTATGTCTTTAAGGGCATCTATATCCAGATAATCGTGAAATAATTTGTTAATCGCCTCCGTGTATAAGGGGGTATCTTTATAGGCTTCTGCGATTTTCTCTATTCTCACACTCTTTATATCCGCACCCTTTCTGATTATTCCGAACTTTTTTGCCACATAGAGAAAAACTATATGGAAAAATCTGGTGTTTTTGGAAGTAATTTTCAGGATTTCTTCCACGGCATCTGGCTGAATGGATTCTATGGTATCTATAACATCTTCAATTTTCACCTTTGCGGGGATGAATATTCGGACATAATATGTTCCGTAGTCGTAGTCCGCAGCTCCAAACCTCGCGGCGAGCATTGAGGAGAGGAGGAGGGAAAGAGTCAGCGAGGTTTTCGTTCCGAAGCATCCCAGGAGAATTATGGAATCCCCGCATCTGCCGATGGATATCCTCCTATCGTTGAACCCAGAAACTTTCCTCCATTCCTCTATTTTATTCTTCGCATCGGAACTCACGAAATTTCCCGTGAATCCTTCCCTTCTCAATTTTCCAAGTTCAACAGCAACCGAATACTCCACAGGGATTTCCTCACCAACCCACTTTGGCGGATGGGCTATGTAATCCACTTCCTCCACCCTTATTTCATCATCTCCGAATTGCAGAACCCTCCAGGATTTACCTCCTATCAAAAATATATCTCCCTCCTCCAAAAAAGTTGCGAATCTCTCATCAATCGTCCCGACATACTTTCCTCTTATGTCCCTCACCCGATAACTCTTCTCGTCGGGAATCATGGATATGTTCTCGTAGAAGTAATCTAAGGACCTCCTGGACATTGATATGTATTCGCCGTCGTACCTTATTAAATTCAGGGATGCGAGAAAATTCACTAAGTTCTCAAATTCCTCCCAGCCGAGTTCTCTGAAAACATAACTTCTCCTGATTATTCTGTAAAGTTCTCTGGCGTGAATTCTTCTTGATGACCTTGCCTCTCCGATTATCTGGTTTGCAAGGGCGCTGAGAACATTCTTTCTTATCCTCGTTCTCTCTATAAATCCCTCCGCCAGAAGTTTTGCAATCACCATTGATTCTTCCAGTTCGTCCCCTTCGTAGCCCACAATAACTCCCTTAGAAACTTCGTCTATACGGTGCGATGCCCTGCCTACCCGCTGAATCAGGCGGAAAACTTGTCTTGGAGAATTGAACTGTATAACCTTATCCACATGTCCTATATCTATGCCGAGTTCCATGGAAGAGGTGCATATCAACGCCTTAAGTTCACCCCTTTTGAATTTCTCCTCAACTTCAATTCTAACCTCCCTGCTGAGAGAGCCGTGATGAACAGCGATATCTTCCCTGCCAAGAATCCTTATTCTCTGCGCGAGGTCTTCGGCAGTCCTTCGGGTATTAACGAATATCAGAGTCGCGTTGCTCCCGTCAACCTCATCAAGTATGGTTTTTATCGCAGCTGCATAACCTATGTCCGCGGCGATTTCCTTCGCCATATTCTCGGAGGAATCCTCCTCGTAAACCACACGGGTTTCGTACCTCTTTCCCATAGGTACATAAAGAGGAGCTATTTCTTCCCCGCCGGCTATGAACTCCGCAACCTCTTTTATATTGGCTACAGTTGCTGAAAGGCCTATCCTTTGAAATTTTCCAGCGAGCGCTTTAAGTCTTTCAAGAACCACTGTTAATTGTGCCCCCCTCTCATCCATAGCCAGTTCGTGAACTTCATCCACAACCACAGTCCTAACATTCCTCAGTATTCTACGCAGTTTCTCACCCGAAAGCATTATCTGCAGTGTCTCCGGCGTGGTTATGAGCAGTTGCGGTGGCTTTTTTACCATCTTCGCCCTGAGGTGTTGAGGAGTATCTCCATGCCTAATGGATACATTTATATTCAGCGATGAGCAATAGCCCTCTATTCTTCTCAGCATATCCCTGTTCAAAGAGCGGAGCGGTGTTATGTAAATTGCGAAAATTCCTTTGGGCTTTGTGGAATGTATCTTTTCAATTATGGGTATTATGGCTGCCTCGGTTTTACCGCTTCCCGTCGGAGAAACTATAAGAACATTCTTGCCTGATTTTATTAATGGAATTGCCCTTCTCTGAACTTCGTTTAACTCATATATTCCGAATTTCCGAAGTACATCTTGTATCTCTTTGCTTATTATTTCCTCCATTCCCTCATAAACTCCCCTATTCTTGATAGCGCTTCCTCCAAGTAATCCACGGGCGGAAGATTTACTATTCTTATATGTCCCTTTCCGTATATGGGACAGAATCCGGAGCCATGAACCACTAGAACATGTTTTTGATGAAGGAGCGAAAGAACGAATTTTTTGTCATCATCGCAGTTATCAACTCTCGGAAACATGTAGAATGCTCCTTTCGGAGAAACGACCTCCATCCCATCAATTTCCTCGTTTATGTATTTTGCCGCAAAATCTCTCCGTTCTTTGAGTTTTCTAATCATTTCCTGTATGTGCGGGTCACCGCTCCTCAAAGCGGCGAGATAGCCGTACTGTAGAGGAGTATTGGGACATAATCTCGCCCTCGCTTGTCGTAGAATGGCATCGCGCAGTTCATCAAGTTTCCCATCGCAATCCCTTATCGCCAAATATCCTATCCTCCACCCGGGAGCCAAATATACCTTGGATATTCCGTTGAGCACTATGGCAGGAACATCCTTAGCCACAGATAATGGGGATATGAACCCTCCCTCGTAAATTATCTTATCGTAAATTTCGTCGGAAATTACGAGCAAATCGTTCTCCGCCGCTATATCCATGATCTCTTGAAGAGTTTTTCTGCTGTACAGCGCTCCCGTGGGATTGTTAGGATTTATCACCGCTATGGCTTTGGTTTTCGGGGTTATTTTCTTCCTGATATCCTCAACATCCGGCTGCCAGCCATCCTCCTCCACCGTTCTATAAGAAACGGGAACACCATCGTAAAAAAGGGGATAAGTTATGTATGGTGGATAGGTAGGGCCCGGAACAAGAACTTCATCTCCCGGATTCAGCAATCCCCCGAATATCAACATAAGGGCTTCGGTAACTCCCGTGGTCACCACAACATCCTCTTCGCCTATATCCACACCGTATTTCTTTTCCTTCTTGGCTATTTCCTCCCTGAGTTCCGGTATGCCTTCTGAGGGGGAGTATTCGCTTCTGCTTTCCAGAACCGCTTTGGCGGCTGCTTCCCTTATGAATTCGGGGGTTTTCCAATCATATTTTATTGGGTCGCCTATATTTAGCTTTAGTATTTTATGACCTTCTTTTTCAAGTTTTCTCGCAGGTACTACAACATCTCTTATGGCGTATTCTATTCTTTTCGCCCGCGCGGATGGTTCAAGCATGGGGGGAGATATACACCATATACTAAAAACTTATATGCGAAGTATCATTTAGGGTAATTGGGAGGATAGACATGCCGCTGTTCCGTAGGAAACCAACTGGTGGGCGTCTCGTAAAGGATTTGACGGAAATTTTGGAGAAGGCTGACAGTTTAGCGAAAACAGACCAAGAATCCGCCATATTGTATTATCGCCGGGTTCTGAGGGAGGTTGTGGAGGAGGAGGGCAATCTCACGCCTGAGATAAGGCCAGATGTATCCAGAATTCTGACGAAGGCTGGCATAGCGTTGTACAAATTGGGTGAGGCTGATGCCGCCCTTGAATGTTTTGAAAAAGCGAAGGAAGTTGATCCGAGAAACGCGCAGGCCTGGTTTTATATAGGAAGAGACCTAATAAGGAAGGGGGTTCAGCTTCCCTACGCGATAATATGTCTCAAGGAAGCGGCTAAACTCGTTCCAAACAGGGGCGAGATATGGATATATATAGGGGACGGTTATCGCCTCCAAGGGAAGGAGGATATGGCTCTTCAGGCATATAAAAAAGCAATAGAGATAAATCCAAATTTGATAGAGGCCTATCAGAAAATTCTGAATCTTGAACCGGATAATGTTGAAGCTCTGCATAAATTATATGAAATTCTAAGGGAAAATCCCAAGAAGGATGAGGATTTATATGTACAAGTTCTTCTCAAACTGGCTGAAATAGAAAACGATATAAGGTACTTGGATGAAGGTATTGAAAAATTGCCAAACAATGTGGCGCTGCTTGTAAGAAAAGCGTATTTCCTGAAAAGTGCCGGTCGTTACCAAGAAGCTTATGAAGCCATAGAGGAAGGGCTTAAAATAGACCCCAAAAATGAAGATTTACAGGTTCTGAAGATGAGTTTGGAGGAATTGATAGGTAAAGAGGGAAAAGAGGTTGCGGTGGAACTTCCAAGTTTGGGTGAGGTTGCTCCCAAAACACCTACGGTGGAAAAGGAAAGAGGTGAAGTCCCCGCCGAGCAACCATCTAAACCCGAAGAAGTTGAGGAAGAGTTCGGCGCCGATATATTTGGTGAATTGAATCTTCAGAGAAAGAGCAGTATTCCTATAACTCTAGGTGAGGGAGCGGAGATTGCCGAAATTCCTGTACAGAAAGAAGAAAAACCGACTGAGGAGATAAAGAGAGTTGAAGAAGTGAAAGAAGCGCCAAAACCCACGGCCGGAATGGATGAAATACGCAGAGAAGCGATGGAGTTGTACAAGAATGGAAATTATAAGGAAGCTCTGAACAAATTCCTCCAACTTTTGGATGCGGGAGAGAACGGAGAGCTAAGTTATTACATAGGAATGTGCTATTATCATCTGGATGAGTATGAGATGGCGGAGGCGCATTTCCGCAATGTTTACGATAAGTGGAAGGATGATGAAGAGTTTTTGTACGCTTTTGCAGTCACTCTTTTAAACAACGATAAATATGATGAGGCCCTTAGAGAGGTGGATGCTCTCCTTCAAAAGGATAGAGGAAACAAAAGGTATCTTGTACTTAAGGCGACCGTACTTTACAGCAAGGGAAATCTTGACGAGGCAAACAACATACTCACAGAGATTCTCAAGGTGGATATGAAAAACGCGGATGCATATTATCATAAGGCGAGAATAATGGCTATAAAAGGCGTGGAAATGGCTGTCAAGAACTTTCTGATGATGGCTATAAAGTTTGACAAGGAGTACAAAGACGCGGCGAAGGAGGATCCGTACTTTGAAAAATACCGCGATAAAGATTGGTTTAAGAAACTCGTCTCCTGAGGTTATCGGAGGAGTGGACGAGGCGGGAAGGGGTCCGGTAATAGGCCCTATGGTTGTATGCGGATTGGTTTTCAGAAAAGAGAAATTATCGGAGATAAAGGTAAGGGATTCCAAAACTCTAACGCCATCCAGGAGAAAGATACTATACAAAGAAATATTGAATTCTGCTGAGGCGGTAAGCGTGAGAATAGTTTCCCCCGAAGAAATAGATGCTTGGAGGGAAAAGGATACGATAAATTCTCTGGAGGCAAAGGTCTTCGCGGAAGTCATAAAGGATTTGGAGGAGTACACGGATGTATTTTATGTGGACAGCGCGGATGCCAATGCGGAGCGATTCGCTCATTCCGTACACAGAATTCTAAGCGGTTCCGTGGCGATAATCGCCGAACACCACGCAGATTCAAAATATCCCGTTGTGTCCGCGGCATCCATAGTTGCAAAGGTAATAAGGGATAGGGAAATAGAAAAAATTTCTAAGGAAATCGGATTTTTCGGCTCTGGATATCCTTCGGATATGCGTACGGTGGAGTTCATAAAGAAGTGGTTGGATGAGCATGGTGAATTTCCCCCGTATACGCGCAAATCCTGGAAAACTCTAAGGAGGATAGGTGGTGAAAATGGAAGTAATTGAAATATTGAATTCCTTGGTGGATAAGGCGAACGAGAAACTGAAGGAAGAAAAGTACGCGAAGATTAGAGAACTGGAGAGGAAAATAGTGATAAAGTTTGAGGACGACGGAAATTACTCCACTTTTCTGCGCGAAGGTAAACTGGAGAAATTCTCGGAAGCGAGCGAGGATGAAACCGGGGATATAGAGGTCTATTTGACCATGGATACATTCAGGGGCATAATAGATGGAAGCGTGGACGCCGTGAACGCTTATCTAACTAGAAAAATAAAGATAAAGGCGAAACTCATGGACAAGGTGTTGTTTGCAGAGATACTGAAGTGAATACTCAGCAGGGAGGGTTATGAGAATTACGGATATTACTAATTAGGCGAAATCGCCTGAAGCCCTTTTGTGAGAAAATGTTAATATCTTGAAATTATATAAGGTAATGTGATGAACAACTGGGCAAAGATAGTAATCGGTGATAGCCGAAAAATGATAGAAGTTGAAGATAATAGTATAGATCTTATTGTGACATCTCCTCCTTATTGGCATATTAAAGATTACGGAGTTGAAGGGCAGATTGGATATGGACAAAGCCTGCACGAATATTTAAAAGATTTATATAGAGTCTGGAAAGAATGCTACAGAGTTCTTAAACCTGGAAGGAGGTTATGTATAAATATAGGCGATCAATTTGCCCGATCTATAATTTATGGCAGATATAAAATAATACCTCTTCATGCTGAGTTTATAGCACAATGTGAAGACATAGGTTTTGACTATATGGGCTCAATAATATGGCAGAAGAAGACTACAATGAACACTACTGGCGGAGCAAATGTAATGGGCTCCTATCCATATCCACCTAATGGTATGATTGAAATTGATTATGAATTTATTCTTGTTTTCAAAAAACCTGGAAAAAGTGGAAAAGTTCCCAAGGAAATTAAAGAAAAATCTAAACTAACCAAGGAGGAATGGAAGGAATACTTCTATGGACACTGGTATTTTGGTGGAGCAAGGCAGATAGGACATGAAGCCATGTTTCCTGAAGAATTACCAAAAAGACTTATAAAGATGTATACTTTTGTAGGCGATACGGTTCTTGATCCTTTCCTTGGAAGTGGAACGACCATAAAAGCAGCTTTAAGCCTGAACAGAAATGCAATAGGATATGAAATAAATGAAAATTTTTTGGATATAATAAAAGAAAAACTTGGGCTAAAACAAAGTTTGCTTCAATTCAGCAAAAATATCCAAATAATAAAGCGGCAGACTTCAATAGAAGTTGAAGATATCTCCTATATTCCGAGAATTAAAAATGCCAAACCTAAAATTGATCCAAAAAAATTCAATTTTAAAAACAATAGACTTTACAGAGTTGTTGATATTATTGACGAAAAAACTATTAAATTAAATACAGGCTTAATTGTAAAATTTTTGGGCGTGGAAATAGTGAAAAAAAAGGAAGCGTTAGAATATCTGAGAAATCGCATCTTGAAAAAGGAAGTTTATCTAAAATTTGATAATGGATCTGTCGAAGAAGAAAACACAGTGAATGCCTATGTCTATTTAAAAAATAGAATTTTTGTGAATGCTTATTTAATCAGATCAGGAATGGCTAAGGCAGATAAAACGAGGGAATATAAATATAAAGCAAAGTTTATTGAATTGGAAAAGAGGTGAAATAATGGCAAAAGAATGGATATTAAACATGGCAACAAACCGATGGGGATTGAATAAGAAAAATAGTGTAGGTCCTGTATCTCAATGGATTCGTGAATGTAGTCCGAAAACAATTAAAGATTGGGAACAATTTTATTACAGAAAACTTGCTGATTTTCTCAAGAGCAAAGGAATTTCGTTATCCCCTAAGGAGTATCTTGAGGATTTGGGAAGGAAATTGTATGTGAAAATCACAGAAGTTATTCAAGCAGAGATTGAGGAAGTAACAGAGGAAGACTGTATTCAGTATATTTACAATCTTGTGATTAACAGAACATATGATGGTTATTTAACAGAAATAAGAACAATATATGGAAGGCTGCAAAGAGATTTGGGTGTTGAGATAAAACCCGCCCCTGACAAGTGGGACAGACTTTATAATGTAGATTTTTATATTCAAGTTGATGATAAGTATATCGGTTTGCAAATAAAACCCATAACATATGAACAAACGCCGGAGATTTACAAATGGAAAGAATGGCTTAGCAAGACACATAAGAAATTTGAGGAAAAGTTTGGTGGAAAAGTATTCATTGTATTTTCAATCAAAAAAGATAATAAAAAAGAGATCTATAATCCTGAAGTGATTGAAGAAATAAGAAAGGAAATTGAAAGACTCAAAGGAGGCAAGTAAATGGGTCTTCGGGCAACTATCCGTTTCGCTCCGGTGCTAGCGCACTCGGACAAAAAAGCGAATATTTGTTTCACCTCGCTCATCCAAATTGCCCTATTGGCAGATTTGCATACTCGCCATTTTTGATTGAAATAAACAGAATTATTGGAAAAGGAAATATAAAGTAATAAAATCCTAATAGCGAAAGGTACCCTAAACGACATACTCTCAAAGGTATCCATGTGGAATAACATACCCAAAGAAAAACTTATTGAACGACTCACAAAAATGTAACCACAACAACAATTATAAAAAATGACTCCATTATCTTTTCTATGAAACGGGAGGAATTGGCGCGTTACATAGACCATACGAATTTGAAGATGGATGCCAGCAGAGAAGATATAAGAAAACTATGTGAAGAGGCGATTAAATACAATTTCTATGCTGTATGTGTCAATCCTTATAGAGTAAGAGATGCCAAGGAATTTTTGAAAAAAAGCGATATTAAGGTGGCGAGTGTTGTAGGCTTTCCGCTGGGGGCGAATACTATTGATGTAAAAGTTCACGAAACTATAAAGAGCATAGTGGATGGCGCGGAGGAAATAGACCTCGTTATGAATATCGGCGCATTTAAGGATGGGGATTACGATTATGTTGCTAGGGAAATAGAAACAGTTGCGGAAGTTTGCCACGGGATGAACGCCTTGCTCAAGGTGATAATAGAAACATCGCTTTTAACCGAAGAAGAGATAAAAAAGGCCGCAAAGATAGTCGTGGAAAACGGCGGGGATTTCGTGAAAACCAACACGGGATTTATGAAACGGGGAGTGAGCATAAGAGATGTGGAAATAATAAAAAAGGCCATCGGCAATAAAGCGGGAATAAAGGCATCCGGAGGTATTAGAGATGCGGAATTTGCGATATCTCTTATAAAAGCGGGAGCCACGCGTCTCGGGGCGAGCAGAGGAGTAGAAATAATTGAATCTTTGAAGGAACTATGAAGTACTTCGGCACAGCAGGGATAAGAGGGAGAACGAATGTAGAGATCAATGCGTTAATAGCGTACAGACTTGGACGGGCCGTCGGAAGTTTAACCCAAAAGGTCGTGGTGGCCAGAGATACGAGAAAGGGCTCGGAAATGCTTCTAAACGCGGTGATTTCTGGAGTTTTGGAAACAGGGGCTGAGGTTCTGAACTGCGGAATCGTCCCTTTGAGTGTGGCAGCGAACTACACAAAATCCAACAAATGCATGGGAATAATGGTCACGGGTTCCCATATACCACCTTACATGAACGGGCTGGTAGTTTTCCGGGAAGATGGAAGCGATATTACAAGAAAAGAGGAAGAGAAGATTGAGAAAATAATGGATTCCGATTTGAAGGGAGAGGAGTGGATAAACATCAAAGAATCATCCTTCTGCTTCCACGAAGCCATTGAAGAATACACAAAACTCCTTGAAAAATTTGCACCGGAGGATAGGTGGAAGATTGTTGTAGACCCTGCCAACGGCACGATAGCGAAAGTACTTCCGGTGTATTCCGAATTTTTTGATATAATCTCCGTGAATTCTCACCCAAATTATATTCCTCCCAGAAAGCCCGAGCCCAGGAGGGAGACAATCGGTTATCTCACGCATATAGTTAGAAAAGCAGGTGCACGCTTTGCGGTGGGCACAGATATGGACGGGGATAGAGGGGTTTTTCTGGATGACAAGGGGAGAGGAGTGAGCGAGGATGTAATAGGGGTGTTTTTCGCAGAAAAATTGTTGGGGGAAGGAGATAAAATGGTAACACCCGTGAACTCCTCCATGCTTATAGAGGAGGTTGCAAAAAAAATAGGCTTTGATATCCATTACTGTCCAATTGGCCCGCCAGAAATGGCCGAAGCCGTGAGAGCAACGGGGGCAAAATACTCTTACGAGGAAACAGGGAAGTACATGTTTCCTCCGCACACTCTTTGGGGAGACGCCATGCTAACGGCTCTTTACCTCCTCAAAAATTTGGATACATGCCCTCTCTCCCAAATCGTAGAAAGATATCCTAAATACTATCAGATTAAGGGAGGCGTTGAATGCGAGAACTCCATTAAAAGAAAAGTTATGGATATGGTAATGGAAAATATAGATAAATTCGGCGAAATGGGAGATATCAAGGATGTAATTACGATTGATGGAATAAAAATAATATACGGGGATTCTTGGCTCCTCATAAGGCCTTCAGGCACAGAACCACTGATAAGGATTTTCTCCGATTCCCGTAGCGAGGAGAAGGCGAGAAAACTTGTTGATTTCGGTATAAATTTTGTGAGTAAAATAATGAAAAAGATTCATAAAAATATGTGAACGCTGCTCGCCTTGAATATTGCGTAAATATCAATGTTCTTTTTTAAAGAGAGCATTTCGGCGGATTGTTTGGTTATCACAGAGTTCAGCGATATATCACCACATTTTAAATATACTCTCAGAACCTCTCCGAAATCCTCCATATCAACAACTTTACATTTCAAAACATTTCTGGCACTTGTTTGTATGGGTGATAGGGATAGAATTATGTCTTCGGGTCTTATGCCGAAAACAACATCCCCGCTGACCTTCGTGGCCGAGTATATTTCCGTATTTCCCACCTTTATCTTCGTTAAGTTTCCCGAATATTTCGCTATACCTTCCATTATGTTTTCCATCCCAACGAATCTCGCTATTTGTATATTAGCCGGCTTACCGAAAACCTCCTCCTTTTTTCCTACCTGCAAAATTTTTCCCGAAAAAATAACAGCCACGCGTTTTGCCAAATAGGCGGCTTCTTCGCGATCATGGGTAACATGTACGATAGTTACCCCCATATCGTTCAACTTTTTGAACATTTTTTGAAACGATTTTCTCATCTCCTGGTGGAGAGAACTTAAAGGTTCGTCAAGAAGAAGAATCCTTGGCTGTATTGCCAATGCTCTTGCCAGAGCGACTCTTTGCTTTTCGCCCCCGCTCAAACTGCGGGGATATCTGTCCAAAATGTTTTCTATTTCAAAAATTTCCGCCACTTCTTTCACTCTTATTTCCCTCTCCTTTTTTCCTATCCTTCTCATAATCAATCCATACTCTATGTTCTGCCTAACACTCATATGAGGAAAGAGAACGAAATCTTGGTAAACCATGCTTATTCCTCTACGGTTCGGAGGGAGATTTGTTATATCTTTTCCATCAAGAATAATTTTTCCTTTTTTGGGGGTATAAAAGCCCATTACGGTTTCCAGAAGAACGGTTTTGCCCGAGCCCGTCGGGCCGAGAATAACGAGGTAATCTCCTTCTTTAATTTCAATACTTATCGGTCCTAGATGGAAGTTAGGTAATTTAACCTCAACATTTTCAATCCTCAGCATCCTTCTCCCTCCCTAATAATCTGACCACTATGAATACTGATAGAGTAATTATAAGGAGGAGCGCAGTGGCTGGAAGCGCTCTACTAAGCCCATATTGGGTATAAAGGTAGTATATGTAGGTTGAGGCTACCATTGGATAGTAGGCGATTATTATTATCGCACCGAACTCGCTCATACCCCTGGCCCATGCGAGAAGGGAGGTGGATAAAATAACCCTTTTTATCTGCGGAATGGTGATTGTGAATATGGCTTTGGTTCTGCTCGCTCCCAAGCTCATGGCTACCAATTCCTGTCTGAAATCCACTTTCCTTATACCCTCCCTTATGCCGCTAGCGACTATTGGAAAAGATACGAAGAGCATTGCAATGACTGTTCCCGGAAGAGCGTAATAAAAAATAATGCCAGCGTTTTCAAGAGGTTTTCCTATGCTTCCAGAAGGTCCGTATATAAGGAGGAGCATTATGCCTGCGACTATGTGCGGTATTATAACAGGAAGGTCTATTATCGCTTCAATTATTTCTTTTCCGGGAAATCTGTGCCTCGCAAGTATATAGGATATGGGTAAAGCCAAAAATATAGCTATCACAGTTGCAATAAAAGAAGCCACCAATCCTGTAAAAATCGCTTTGATTAGCGCAGAATCCTGGAAACTCTCCGCTATATTCGCGTTTACGAAAAGATTCATAATAGGAGCGATTATGAAGAATACGGCCAAACTCGCGGATAGAAAAAATATCGCATAGGTTCTAACCCAGCCTTCCGTTTCTTTGAGGACCTCCACGAAATAGATTGATAGAGCGATAAGCGATGGTAGAAGGAGGAGTGGATAAATGGGAGAAACAAATGCAAGAAAAACAGAACATATTCCCAAAGGAATTTTTTTCTTTGAGAAATTGAGGATAATAGCCACTACTACCGAAATTGCAAAAAGCCAAAGAGACATCACAGCGCATATGAGCACGAAAATAAAAGAAAAGATTATTCTTGACTTCATCCTTCTACCTCTATGTGCAGAGGATTCATCCCGCACTCCGTGAGTATCTTTTTACCTTCTTCTCCCATCAAATAGTTATAGAATTTTTCGCCCATCTCCTTGTTCTCCGCGTTGTTGGGAATTGTAACGGCATACATTATTGCATCACCTTTTATTTCGTTTTCATCGGCCAAAATGATTTTTATTTTTGAATAAATATTTCGCAAGGAAGAGTTTCCGAGATTTATGTAATCCGGAAGTTCCAAGTAATTCAGATTATGTTGAACGGCCACGCTCTTGTATTCAAATGCATAATCTATGGTACTGGCCTCCAGATCGGAGAGAAGCTCAACGGATTTCGGCTTTATGTATATTCTGCTATTCTCCTTAACGAGAGAGGGGTCATCGGACACATAGATTGTGAAGTTACCATCCACATACTCGCACCGAACATTCAGATTTTTTTCTATAATTTCCGAAAACAGGGAATCGTTGTAATATATATCTGAGAGTTTGAACAGCATTATGGAGCGATATCCGCACGGGTCTTGGTTTGGAGAAGATATACCTATCTTTACATCTTTCCTTTTTAGTATCTCGTACCAGTTGGAGGAATTTATTTCGTTGGAATATTTGCTTTTGTTCGTATATGCGATGACGAGTTCATTTGAGGCGAATATTGTGTAGGAACTAGCATACTCGGGAATAATGTATCTTTCTATAACATTATAATCGGCAACCGCAAGCACATCCGCCTTCTCACCCAATTCCACCATCTTTCTGGCCATAGCAACACTTCCACCCGCCTCCAAGTAAACTGTGCATCCGTAAATTTTCTCAAAGTTTTCCGATATTTTCTTAAATGGAACGGCCAAACTACCGGCGCAGAAAACAACAATTTTTTCTTCCCCGTGGCTGACGAAGTAATAGACCACGGCGGAAATAACAAGTGCAACAGTTATTCCCATAATAAATTTCTTAAACATCGTTATGTCCAAATGAGCATATCGTATAAAAAAATTGTGGTAGAAATTACTATCCTTCTCCGCGCTTTCCAGATATTCCGATAAATATTAAGATCATAGCCACGGTGGCTATCAGAACGATGAGAATATAGGTTATTTCGTTAACGGTGCTGGTTATTTTATCCACGGTGCTATCAATCAAGGTGGATGAATAGTATGCAGATACGATTATATCCGATGAACCCTGGCCAACGGTAACATTCACTATGAAAGTAACCTTATCCCCAGGATTCATGTGCACCGTGCTAAGAGGAGTACCGTTGGGATAATAAATTCTTGTTGCCCAACTGGCTGAGGAATCTGCTGTTATTGTAATATCTGCGGGCACATTACCGGTGTATGTGAAGTTATGTATAAGTTCCACATACGGTTTATCCGTCGTTATATCGTACTGTCCTTCCATAACTCCGCTCAGTTGAGGAACGAATACTCTTATTTCCTTATCCTGGTTGGCTGATACATTCGTTTCAACATAAACCACGGTGTAATCTCCAAAATCTTTCTGGTAAATCTTCTCGTAACTCTGCGTTGTGTTGGAATATGCTGCGTAACTGTATCCACTCTGCATATAGAATTTTAATCTTATGTACGGGAAGGATTTTGATGCTTGGTTGTGTATTACAGCCCTCAAATCGTTGGTGGTTCCGTCGTTTGAGCCCAAAAACTCTACGGTTGTAAGCGGGTTTCCATCTGAATCAGTTATATCTTCATACTTGTACAGATAATGTTCATAACCGCTGGGAGTTACATGAACCAAGCAGAAGTGGTAACTGCCCTCTATATCAGGTACAATCCAATCCACAGCGTTATGCGCTCCTCCACCACCGGTCATCAGTGTGGGTATTGAATTTGGCTGGGGAGAATACGAGGAACTAACTGAAGAGCCGTTAATGTAGGTGTAGTAGAAGGAATAATTGTGAACATGGCCAACTATCAAATAATCCACACCGTACTGAAGGAATGTGTTCATTATTTCCAAGGCGTCTGTTTCGTTGAAAAACTCATCGTTGTCTCCATGGTCTCCATCAGGTTTGTTCTCTATCGGATGATGGAAAACTGCTATTTTATGTGCGTAGGAAGAAGATGCCTGCAAATCCCTTTTTATCCATTGAAGCTGCTCCCCATATATGTATCCTCCATAGGTCGGATTTCCGTTCCATTCCCACCAGTTTGTGCCATCCGACCACGCCTTATCTTCATAGGAATCCAGAATTAAAACATGCGTATTTGAATAGTTGAACGAATAATACAGATCTCCGAAATACTCCTTGAATATGTACTCACTACTATGTCTTGGCATCCAAGAGTATCTGGGTGGGTCGTGGTTCCCCTCGCAAGCGAAGAAAAACGAGCCTGATAGGCCCGTGAGCATGTACAGAGTGCGGAACTGTATATCATAGGATGGTAATCCGTTGTAGTCGGTATCGTCTATAATGAGACCTCCCCCGTATCCAGCCACCAAATCTCCGTCGTTCACACCCCATATGGGATTAACCACATCTGTGAAGTAATAAGCGAATGTGCGGTATTCTTGCGAAGGAGTAGATGGGCCATCCTCCACACCGAACATACTTACTCCGCTACCAGGCCTGTTATCTCCCATGGCGAAAAACCAGAAGTCATCACTCTGGTACCAAGGATGTGGATATATATTTATCGTTGAGTGGGCGGAGATATCCAAAGCTAGTGTTGCTGAATATACCCCCCGCGAAGCGTAGGAATCATAGTCACCGAAGGTTATAAAGTCAGGGTCTAAGTTGGCGAGATGCACGAATAAAGTTCCAGCGGAAGATGTAGGATTGGATATTTCCAAAGATGGATAGAAATCCTGAACGCGGAAATAGATGTTTGAATCGTCCATACCCAGAAGATATAACCCTTTGTAATTTATATTCAGATTAGCGGGATTGATTGTTTGAGGAGGATTGGGCGAAGGATCCATCCTTATGTTAAAATAAATTTCTGCCCAGTTCTGAGGAAGGTCCCCTATAGCATGGCCTTCTGTTGTATCTCCGGCCCATGTACCCGTTTCAAGGGAGAAAACAAGGTCAAGAGCATAGCCAGGCGAGGGGTCTATGTCTATGATGTAGTCGTCAAGATTCGCAGGGTCCCTATCAAAAACCTCTATCTCTATCCAGACGAATTTATCTCTTGTGGTTATGGAAAATTGGGCTGTCCAGGGATCAGTTACCTCGTAGGTATTTGACCATTCCGGACTTGTTTGCCTTTGGTCATTAACCGAAACTATGTAGTATATGTCTGGAGAGGGTGTTAAACCATCACCCCAATCTCCATTCGGATCGCAGGTAAGATTGTATATATCAACATATATAGTTCCAGACCAATATGTAAAACCTTTTGAAACCTGTATGTTCACACTCTTTCCGTACGGAGATATAACCGCAAATCCCATGAGAATAAGAGGTACTACAATCGCTCCCACAAGGAACTTTTCCAATCGCATATTAAAAGATATTCAATGGGGATATATTAAGTTTTCGTGGATATCCATGAAAACCTCTTTTTCTCTTCGTTTATTCTGGCAAGGTAATCCTCTTTGCTTAAATTTCCACTCAAAAAATCTCTATCAAGATTGCGGAGAATATCCTTGAACTCTCCATTTGCTCTTCTGATAAAATCCTTTTCCAAGGAAAGCATGGCATCATACATCCACATACCGAGAGAAGTCAGGTTATAAACCATCCTCGGCTTTCTTCCTACAACCCAGTATTTTTCAACTACGCCGTACATATATAACTCCCTAAGATGTTTATCCACACCCTGTCTTGTTATGTTCATTTTCCTTGCGATGTCCTCTGGGTGATTTACGCCGTTTTTTATAAGTTCTATTATCCTTCTTTTTTCTTTGCTACTCAACCTATGGATGATTTCCATATCATCAACATAGCAGTTTATTACTTTAACTTTTTGGTTGAAAAATTTTCCAGAGAAGTATGTACGGAAAAACTGAATTTTTCAAGAAATTTTTATATTTTTCCATTTCTTTACGGTATACGGTGAGAAGGATGGATGAAGATATGAAGAAAAAACTTGACGAAATGCTAGCAAGAGGAGAGATAACCGAAGAATTATACAAGGAGATACTCTCCCGCTTAGAGGAGGAAGAAGATGAATCAAAGAATGAAGAGAATGATATAGAAGATAAATCGGTTTTCGCAGAAGGACTTAGAGTTGGAGGTGCGGTATCTTTTGACTCTTCTCTGAGGACCGAGATATTCAAAGTTGGTGGAAGTGCATCCGTAAACGGAAATTTGATAGCGGAGGAAGTTTCTGTAGGCGGAGCGCTTAAGGTAAATGGAAAGATAGAGGCAGAAAAGATAAAAGTTGGAGGATCGCTGAAGTGCAAAGAAATATATTGTGAATTTTTCAGCATAGGAGGATCGGCAAGGGTGGATAATAAAATATCCGCCGAAATAGTGAAGGTGGGCGGTGCCATAAAAAGCAAGGAAATTGAGGCGGAAATAGTTGAGATTGGAGGTGCAGTTAAGGCGGAGAAAATACAAGCGGAGAAAATCTCTTTGAAACTCGGTGGAAAATCGGAAGTGGGAAGGATAGAGGCGGAGATTGTTGATATAAAACAAACAAGAGGATTTCTCGGCAGAGAAAAGGGAAAACTCGTAGCGGATGAAATAAAAGGCTTCGTTATAAACTTAGAGGGAACCACGGCAAAGAAAGTCATAGGCTCTTCCCAAGAAGGAAGTAAAGTGGTTATAGGGAGGAACTGCGAAGTGGATTATGTGGAAGGGAGAGAAATAGAGATTCATCCAAACGCTAAAATAAAGGAAAAGAAGATATTGGAATGAGAAGGGTGGGCGAGGTATGACTGTAGAGGCGGAAAAACTGGCGAAAAGATATCCCGGTAATGTTTGGGGTGCTCGCGAAATAACCTTTACGGCGGAGAAAGGAAAAATAACGATACTTCTCGGTCCTAATGGCGCGGGTAAAACAACCACGATAGGTATGCTTACCACAATTCTAAAACCCACGAAAGGAATTGCGAGAGTTATGGGATATTCTGTCGTGGAGGATAAGTGGAAGGTCAGGGAACTAATCGCTCTTTGTCCTCAAGATATAAGGGTGGATTACAACTGGTCCCCGTTAGATGCTCTTAAAGGATACCTCACAATTAGAGGATTCAGTAAAGAAGAGGTTAAAGATAGGGCTGAACGCTATCTTAAATATCTTGATCTCTGGAATGTAAAAGATAAGCCCTCTATACAGCTCAGTGGGGGACAGAGAAAGAGAATAGCGGTTGCTATGGTTCTGGCATCCGATTCGCCTGTAATCTTTCTTGATGAGCCTTCCGCCGGCTTGGATGTGGAGGGCAAGTATATCGTTTGGAAAACCCTCAGAGAAGAGGCGAATAAAGGCAAAACCATAATACTCACAACCCACGATATGCGGGAGGCGGAGATAATAGGAGATTACATAGTTATGATAAGTGGAGGCAAGAGCGTAGCCAAAGGAACAGTGGAAGAATTAAAGTCCAGAGTTCCGTATAGATACAAACTCGTTATAAAGGAGCTTCGCAGTATGCCTTTCAGGGAGCACATAAACTTGGGCGATAGAAAGATCGTTTACGCGGAGACCAAGGAGGATTTGATGAGTAAAATAGAGAAAATAGATGCTCGCTCTGTCGGTGTGGAGGAAATAGGGCTTGAGGATGCATATCTACATATAATAGGAGGTGCGAATTATGAGAAAAATTAGAGGGATCACATATCTCACGAGTAGATGGATAATAAGGCAACCCATGTGGCTGACTCAGGATGTATTTATGGTTGCCGGTTTTGCCATATTGATGTTCGTATGGGGAGGAGTTGAAGGCTTGATAAATGTAATCGTTGCCTTTTTTATATCCGGTGGATGGAGCATGGGAATAAATCTTATGGGTCAAAACATAGGTTGGGATAAACAAGGTAAAGTTATGGACATGTTTATAGCGTCTCCAATAAAACCTTACCATTATATTATTGGATACTACTTACCGGGTCTAATATTTGTTGCCGTTGATATGCTTATAATGATGCCGATAGTGGCATTTCTTAATGTGTGGAAAGTTCTTGCGTGCTCAGTGATTGCGATACTACCTCTAATAGTGATAAGCAATATGGTAGGGCTTTCCATAGTTATGAGAATAAAGAAACCCACGAATATTTCCGCGATAACGAATCCATTGAATATGATATTTATAATTCTTCCTCCTGTTTTCTATCCTGCTCACATCTTACCCGAAAGTGTCAGATATGTAGTACTTCTGATCCCAACAGCATCCGCTGCCGAACTCGCAAGGCAATTATCTGGGTTGAGTACTTGGAACAATCTGTGGTATCCCATAACAATACTGCTAATTTGGGTTGTTTTAGGAATACTTATATCTTCAAAAACGGTGAAATGGGGAATGGAATGAATCAAATTTTAAATTTTTATTTTATACACAAACACATCTAAATCTCCGTATTTTACAAATTTTTTCTCAAAATTTTCAAAGTAGTATTCAAATGTCCGGTGAGGAGTTATAACCACGAAAATTTTATCCTCCATATTCAACAATCTTTCTGCGAAATCTTTGTAAAGTTGAATTGTCTTTTTGAGGGATGATGACCTTATACCGTAAGGTGGGTTAGTTATTATATAATCCGCGGTTTCAACTTCCCAAGCAGTTAAAGCATTGTCTACTCTGCATTTCACAGAATCTCTGACACCGGCGGCTTCTATACATTTTTTACATCCCTCTATATGTTTCGGAGATATATCTACGCCATATATTTTCGCTTTAGTTTCTCTCACTTTTTTTAGCAATTTTTCTCTAACATCTTCTACCTCTACATCATGGAAAATCTTTAAATTTCTGTAGAGAAATTTATCCCTTCCTATATTCGGCGGAAAGTTTTTGGCGATGTACGCTCCCTCTATCAATATAGTTCCTGAGCCGCAGAATGGGTCGCAAAGTATTTTATTCTTTTGCCACCCACTCCACATAATCATCGCTGCGGCTATCGTGCTTTTCAGAGGAGCATGGTGCTGATAAACCCTGTAATCTCTTCGGTGGAGACTATCGCCCGTCGTATCTATACCAATTAAAAAATAATCGTTATGCACCCAGCATTTGATAGAGACATCCGGTTCCTCAAGATTTACCTTTAACCGATGACCAGTATCCTCCAAATATGATTCTATAACCGCTTGTCCTACATATCTGTTCACATCCATACTCGTAAAATTATGCTCTCCCTCTCTGTTCGTTCTGACTTCAAAGGTTCTATCGGAAGATAGCCACTCAGTATAATCCAGTTCTCTCGCTATTTTGTATATTTCTTCTATGTCTGAAAATCTCTGATGGGCTAGGAGAATGCATACTCTGTGCAGGGTTCTTGAGGAAAAGTTCATTGAGACTATATCTTCCTCATTTAAACCATCTGCAATTATCTTTCCCTTCAGAATCTCAATAACATTTCCGCCGAACGATTCTATCTCTTTAGCCGCTATGTCCTCAAACCCATGGATGGTGGTGCAGAGCACTTTCACATGATGAGTATGGATACAAAAATTAAAAATTTTTTAGAGGTAGATATAGAGCATATAAGCACCTATTCCTATAGGGATAATGGCAAGCAATGGAGCCATTTTATTCCAGTATTTTTCTATGAATTTTTCTACATTCTTTTTCTCGGAGTTAAAAGTTAAGCCTCCAATAATCAGTGCGGATAAAAAGGAGATTAAAATAGATATTATTAAATCTCCACCGAAGATCCATATTGAAAAAAGAATAGGTATTACGAATGATGAGGTAATCAGCGAGGAAAGAGTGGCGGTTTTGTAAATATTACCTTTTATTTTATTTGCAATTTTCCCGAAAAAATCTCTGGAGTTCATTATTAGCATTATTCCTATTGTGAACGCCATTATAATGGAAACCCATACAGAGTTTTCATCATTCAATAATGTTTTAAGATACGCTGATACAACGACAGATAACATAAATATAGTTGAAGAAATCAATGAAAATTTTAATGAATTTCCTACTCGGTTGAATTTCCAGTCGGCAGAATCCTCTACAGCAACGCTGTGTATATGCATCGGAAATAGGATGTAAAGAAACCCTATTACAAGTGCAAGTAGTCCATAGATCGGATAGTAGTGATCGTTTGGAATCGTAGAGGAATTGTTATTCTGCGAGGATGAGTATCCAGCGCTCAGAACGGAATTTTCTAGCACAGAATATTCCTGCCATCCAACGAATCTATCTACTATGTTCCCATTTTTGTCTATAATCACTGTTGTAGGCGTGTACATAACATTATATTTCTGTCCGAGGTTATCGGTATCCAATGCTATATACCAAGTTATATCATTATCCTCTTTAAACCTCTTCAAATCACCAGGATCATCAAGAAGAACCGAAATTATTATCAATTTAGGATAGTTTTTATGCAGATCTCTTAGTTCGCTGAATTGTCTGTGGCATGCCGGACAATGGGAAGTTATTAAATTTAGAAGAATTATATTTCCTTTTAAGTCATTGGAATCTAGAACCTTGCCCTCCGAGGATACTAAATGAAAGGATGGCGCTCTCTCTCCGCTGATTGTACCGGATACAATATTTGCTGTTATCAAGACAATTCCAACTATTGAGAGATATGTAAAGATGTTCCTCATAATTCACAGTATTATTACAGAGAGTATTAAATCTTTTGAATATGTTCTTTGTAGTGATTTAAAAATCACACAAAACATAAACATATTTATCCGAGAATGAGATACCACTTTATGAAGGGAGCATCCGTACTTACGGTTATAGCGGTTCTATCCTTCGCGTTTCTTTTTTCCGTATCAATCCATGGAAATCAAGGAAGCGTAGTTCTCAGTCCTCCGCAAAAGGTTATACGGGCACCTGCTGAATGGGAAACCACATCTTATGTTCTTATAAGATGGCCCTATGACTATTCAGGACTTGACAGTTTCTTCTTGGATATGACAAGAGAGATTGCAGAGGTATGTGAAGTTAAGATAGTCGTGGATTCTCAAAGCACGGCAGATAGCGTTTCTAGTTATCTCCAAAACAATGGTGTCAATATGGCAAATGTATCATTTTTTATAGTTACCACAGATAGTATATGGATAAGAGATTACGGCCCTATATCGGTGGTGGATGTGAGCAGTGGAACGACGGAATTCATCAATATGATGTACGATAGGTTCGGTAGGTGGGATGACGACGCGTTTCCTTGGAGGTACGCTAAGGCTAACGGAATAACTTGGTATAATATGAGCGATGGAAGTAAATGGCTCAGATTGGAAGGGGGAAACTATATGGTTGATGGAGCGGGAATAGAATATTCCACAAATCGTATATTTGAACAGAATGATCCAGCAAATGGAGGAGATTTAACTCACGATGAAGTAGTGCAGTGGATGACAGAATATTATAACCTCTGGGAATTCAGGAATGTTACAAAGATGACAAATGATGGAACGGGCCATATAGATATGGAAATAAAACTTCTGAACGAGACCACCGTGCTAATATCCAAGGTGGATGACCCTTCCGATGAGGATTATGATATACTGGAATACAATGCGAGGTTTTTTGAAAATCATACTGCTAGAAACGGGATGCATTACAATGTGATTAGGATACCTTTGGTAAAGGACCAATGGACAGGTACTTATTATACTTATACGAATTCCCTAATAGTGAATAACAAAGTCCTCGTTCCGATATACGGGATATCCACAGATTCTCAGGCACTTCAAATCTACCGCGATGCTATGCCAGGATATGAAATTGTTGGAATTGATGCCTCAAACATAATAGGTATGAACGGAGCTATACATTGTACTACAATGCAGGTTGCAAAGGATAACAAACCCCCTCAAATTTCTGTGGAGGGTGTGGAGGCTCAGCCGAATAGTCCGGTGATAATTAGGGTTAGGGTGACAGATGACACATTTTTAAAAGATGTGTATCTGTTCTATAATTCCTCGCTGAACTCCACGATAAAAAGAGTCAAAATGAACCCGGTAGGTCAAGATATCTATGAGGCTACTTTACCATCTTTTCCCTCCGGAACTAAAATAAACTTTTTTGTTGAAGCGGAGGACGGAGACCTTGCACTGAATTACAGCGGAGATATCAAGAATCCCCATACTGTGATTGTTGGCTCAACTCCAGAAATTCCCGGCTATGCCGGAATCGTTTTCGCAGCGACTTCTAGTACGATAGTTTATTTTGTCAGAAGATTTTCATAATTTTTGTTTTTTATTATCTTAAAGATGATGAAGATAAGGCAATACTTATATAGGTGTTTGTCTATATTCTTGATTTGGTGATAACAATGAACGGAAAGAGATGTATATTGATAATAGCGGTGATGTTTATTATTTCATCAGTTAGTGCTATAGCTTCTGTGGCGAATGGGGAAGTACATAAATACTTAAGAGTTTATAGTGTAATAAGAATAGACAGCAATGATGATTTTTCCAACTATGGCTTTCCTGGAAGCGGATCACCCAATGAGCCATATATAATTTCAAATTATGAAATAGATGCACAATATACTGGGGCTGGCATCTATATAGGGAACACTACTGTGTATTTCGTGATTGAAAACTGCACAGTATACAATGCAATCTTCTGCTCATATCCGTATTATCCTGGGGGTGGTATTGTTCTATACAATGTTACGAATGGCATTGTGAGAAATAACACAGCGAATAATAACGATTATGGTATATATATTTATCATTCTTCTAGTAACAACACAATTTCTGGAAACATAATCACTTCAAACTACGATGATGGTATATATCTGGAGGATTCCATTAATATTACAATCTCTAAAAATAATATCTCTTCAAGTAACAATGATGGCATATACCTTGCGTATTCTACTCACAATATCGCGATTTCTGAAAACGCCATCTACTCCAATAATAGATATGGCATATATCTCTATTCTTCTAACAATAGCATTTCTGAAAATACCATAACCTCAAACAGCTATGATGGCATACGCCTCTATTTTTCCACCAACAATACAATTTCTGGAAACACTATCTCAGACAATAGGCATGGCATATACCTTGAAGAATCTAATTACAACACCATTTCTGAAAATAGGATTGTTTCTAACAATGATGATGGTATATATTTTGAATACTCCGACAATAACACAATTTCCAGAAATAACATCTTAGATAACGGATTTGGGGATGGTATAAATTTCAAGGGATCTAATAATAATACTATCACAAGAAATAACATCACAAATAATAATTATGGAGCATACTTATATAATTCTAGTAACAACATAATCACCAAAAATGTGTTCACCTCAAACAATCGTAAAGGTATATACCTCGGATATTCAAACAACAATAAAATTTCTGAAAACAACATAAGCTCAAACGATGAAGATGGTATATGCCTCTATTTTTCAGACAACAACAATATACAAAGTAATAAAATAACCAACAATACGAAATATGGAATTTATATTATTACAGGATCAAACAACTTGATTTACAACAACATTTTTTACTACAATAACGGTGCTGGAGATACATATAATGCGTCAAACATTCAGGCATATGATAATGGGATCAACAATCATTGGAATTCCAGCACACAAGGAAACTATTGGCACGACTGGGCAAATAATAACGATACTAATGATGAGAACAATGATGGAATAGTTGATTGGCCATATAGAATAGCGGGTTCTGCTGGGGCAAAGGATTATTATCCGCTAAAAAGCACGATAGTACCAGAAGTTTCACCGTTTGTTGCCATTTCTCTAATTTTTATGATATGCATTGTAACGAGAGTGTGGAAATAGTTTTTCTTCTACTATTATTTTTATATTTTCTTCTTATTCTAATAAATTTGCGTATCGCACCGGCTCTGCTTAGTCTAATATTTTTCGTTATGCTTTTCACTAATTATGCGATAAAGCATACCGCTCCGATAAGTTTATATACCATAAAACCCATTAATACACCAATGCGAGTATCATCATTGATGGTAGTTATCGTGTTATTGGTTGCTATATTCCCTCCTCTGTCACTGGCATCATCATCGCAGGATATAATTGTGGAAAGCTATCAAATAAAAGTTATAAGAGATGCGAATATAAAGTTGACGGGAAACATTATAGTAAAGGATCATGCGACCCTCTATATATCCTATTCTGCAATACATTTTCTCGGAAATCCCTGGCAATACGGAATAAAATTGTACCGTAACTCAACCCTCAAAATATTGTATTCAAAAATAACATCCGATAATGAAATAAATTTCGTTTGTGAAAACTCATCAGTTTATATTGAGAACTCACATATAGAGCTTAAAGGATTGATGAACGGAACGGCATATCTCAATATTAAAAATACGGATTTCTCTATAAACACCTTGAATTTGAATGGAGAAATGAATCTGAATAATAGTGTAATATACGCCGACGGTTATTTTTCCGGAGTTGTTTCTGGTGAGAGATGCTATTTTGATGGAAGCATAAATCTTGATGGCAGAGCAGATATATATGTAGGAGATGTTTTGAGCGCCTTTGGCGGGGAATGGTATATATATCGTGGGTTGAATCTCACAGTTGTTGATAAGTACGGAAAGCCTCTGGAAATGGCGTCCGTTAATGTGAAAAACTTCTTTGATGGAAATGTTTATGGGAGTGGTGTAACCTCAAAGAAAGGAACTCTAAAATTTGTTTTGCTCTCTGATTATATAAACGGTGATGAGCACTTTGTCGGTGTTTACAACATAACCGTGTCATACGGAGGGAGCGAATTCTACAAAATAGTATCACTTCCGAATTACAACGATGGAGATTTCAGCAGTTTGTATATGGATTATACTTTCAAGGTTGACCGTATAGGCATTCCCCAAAATCCCACGGAAGGGGATGTCGTACTTTCTGGAAATAAAACTCTAAGGCTGGTCAACGGAAGTTTCTACTACCCGAGCAGAATATTTTTGGAGAACGGGGCATCGCTGGTTCTGGAGAATGCCGAATTAATAGTAGATTCCTCTTACGGCTCGGTGATAGCGAAAGAAGGATCATCTATAATATGTAAAAACTCCAAAATATACGGAGATATATATTTGAAGAATTCCGATGTAAATATTGAAAAAACATCACTCAACGGAAACATATACTCCACAGGTGATGATACGATATTCGGGGAAAACTCCTCGTTTACTTGCATATATGGCTATGGTAATGCTAAACTTTACAACTCCACAGCCAGTACAGTGGGAATCTCCTCGGTAGATATATTTGGTGGTTCTTACGGATATGTCAACTCTACGATAATTAACGCAACGGCCTGCAGCATAGAAAAAATAAATGTGAAAAAATATGCCAAGATTTACAGCGTTTCCTATGAGAATATCTCGGTGGAAAGAGGGTCTCAAGTTTATCTGGGATACAAGCTGGAGGTTTATGTGACCAACGGCCACGATAGAGAAGTTGAAAATGCTACAGTAAGTATTTACGAAAACGGTACACTGATTTATCAAGGCAGAACAGATTCACGCGGGAAGGTGGTGTTCTATTTATACTCAGCCAGATACGAAAATTCCACATGGATTTACGATGGAAATTACAGGGTAGTAGTAGAATATAAAAATGTCAGTGACGAGAGAAATGTTTTCCTAAACGGTGATACATTTTTGCATATATCCTTTGAAGAATATCTGGTTCCTCCCCTTAAACTTTATCTGGATTTATACACAGTACCTTCGGAAGTGGAAGCGGGAAAAGAGTTCATACTTGCCGGCCATGCTTACTATGATAACGGAGAAGATGCAAAAAATGTGATTATTACAGTTAAAATAGGTAAAATTGTTCTGAATACTACCACGGACAAAGATGGAAGGTTTTCTGTTAAGATGCCTCCTCTCTCGTCACCCGGAGCATACGAAATAACGGTGAGCGGTAACGACACCTACAATAATCTAACAACCTCGCAGGTTCTACGAATAAATGTTCTCTCACCGCCATCCTTCCCCTGGTACTACATAATTGTTGGGGTGGTTATTTTCGTGGCGATAGTAATAGTTATAAGGGCTGTGAGAATTAGGAGGTGGAAAGCGTATGGCAAAGGATTATCTGCTTGAAGATATAGATATAGACGAGTTCCTGGAAGATTTGGGAGAGCTGGAAGTAAGGGAGGAGAAGCGAAGGATTGAGGAGGAGGAAGAAGAAGAACTTTTAAAGTGGCTTGATGAAACACTTGGGCTCAAAAAAACCGCAGAGGAACAGCTAAAAAAATATGCATTTGAAGGGGCATTATGCCCGATATGTGGAAATACGGTGAGTATTTTTGATAAAAGATGCCCGAATTGCGGTGCGGAATTTGCTTTAGATGTTGTGAGATGTGCGGTTTGCGGTGAGCTAATTCCTCCCGATTCTCTGGTGTGCCCGGAATGTGGAAACACACTGCTTGAGCAGAAGACTCTATGCCCAAGATGCGGAACCATAGTATCTTCTTCCGAAACGGTATGTCCAAACTGCGGGGTGGAATTTGCACCCGACCTTTTCAGATGTGCCAACTGCGGCGCTCTTGTTGATATAAATACCATAGTTTGTCCGGAGTGTGGAACCCTTCTGATAGAGGAGGCGAAGCCAAAGGAGGAGGTTGAAGAAAAACTTGAGAAAGTTAAAGCGGAGGAGGTAAAGGCAGAGGCACTTAAAGTACATATAGGCGGGGGAGAGGAAGGAGAAGGTATGCCCGCCGAAATATCCGTTGATAACATAAAGATAGTTCAGCCAACCCTGCAAGTGGCTCCTATGGCCGCCGCACCCGCTAGGAGAAGGTCGTATCTTCATGAAAGAAGGGAGGAGCACAGAGCGAAAAGGATACTCTTTCCATTTGCCGCCATTGTGGATCAGGAAGCCATGAAACTGGGCCTGATACTGAACGCGATAGATCCCATGGTGGGTGGGTTGCTCATAATGGGTCAGAAGGGCACGGCGAAAAGCGTGGCTGTCCGCGGTTTATCCGAAATTCTTCCGGAAATAAAAGTGATAAAGGGTTGTAGATACAACGATGACCCCGACGATCCGGAAACTTGGTGTTGGGAGTGCAAAGAAAAATATGCGAATCGTCCACCACCAGTTGAGATGAGACCGATACCGATCGTGGATTTGCCTTTGAACGCTACCGAGGACAGAGTTGTGGGAACGATAGATGTGGAGAGAATTCTTCGCGAGGGCGTAAAGGCATTTGAACCAGGTATACTCGCTGAGGCAAACCGCGGAATTTTGTATATAGATGAAATAAATCTTCTGGACGATTACATAGTTGATCTAATACTTGATGCCGCGGCCATGGGAGTGGTTACGGTGGAGAGAGAGGGAATAAGCGTAAGTTATCCCGCAAGGTTCGTTATTGTCGGTACGATGAATCCAGAAGAAGGTGCTTTAAGACCACAATTACTGGACCGTCTCGGTCTTGTGGTTAAAGTTAAGGGTGTGGAAAAGGTTGAGGATAGGATAGAGATAATAAAGAGAAGGGAGGAATTTAACCGTGATCCAATGGCCTTCCGAGAAAAGTGGAGGGAGGAGCAGGAAAAGTTGAAACAGAGAATAATAGAGGCTAGAGAAAGATTGGATAGCATTAAAATTTCTGATAGAATCATAAAGCTCATCGCCGAACTTTGCGCAAGATTCGGCGTGGATGGACACAGGGCAGATATAATAATTACCCGAGCGGCGCGGGCAATCGCGGCTTTTGAGGGGAGGGATGAAGTAACGATAAACGATGTGGCACGGGCCGCCGAAATGGCTCTGCCACACAGAATGCGCAAGAAGCCGTTTGAGGAGGAGGAGTTCAGTTCAGAAAGGTTGCGCAGACTCATTGAGGAAATAGAAGGAGGATTGTAATATGGCTGACGAAGTTGAGCCCATATCGGCAGAAATAGAGAGAGGACTCGTTGAAATTTTGAGGAAGAAGAGCGAAGAACTTTCTCGTAGGGAAGAGGAATTGAGAAGAAAGGAGGAGAACCTTCGCAGAGAACTTGAAGAAGAGATTTCCACGAGATTGCAGGCCAAGATGATGGAAGAGCTGCGGTTAAAGGAGGAGGAACTGAGGAGGAAGTTGGAGGAGGAGATGAAGGAAGAGTTACGCAGGCGTGAGGACATGCTTCGTACGCAGTACCAGGTTCAATTGGGTGAGGAGAAGAAGAGGATTGAAGAGGAATACAACGCGAAGTTGGAGGAGATAAGGAAGGAATTTGAGGCGAAGGTTGAGGAGGAAGTAGCGAAA
>Ga0190313_1000201_pt1 | contig 38107 bp, 45 predicted proteins | sample 4870071011_MG_FD_169989 | JGI IMG/M metagenome (GOLD analysis project Ga0190313, IMG submission 169989) | Hydrothermal vent sediment bacterial communities from Southern Trench, Guaymas Basin, Mexico - 4870-07-10-11_MG | ecosystem: Environmental > Aquatic > Marine > Hydrothermal vents > Sediment ... | reverse complement strand
GTCTCAGGTCTCATAATTAACGAGGTTAGCGCAAGAGTCTATGCTCCGAATGGTAGATCCGTGAAGATAAGAGAATCCGGATATATGATAAACAAGACGCTGCTCCTCCAGGAGATCGCCGCCCAGGCAGCCGAGCTTGGAGCCGAGATCCATGTTAATGAGATGTTCATCGATTTTAAACGATCTGATAATGGAGTCCTGGTTAGAACTAATCGCGGAGAATACTCCGCCTCGATAATAATCGGGGCAGATGGTTATAGTTCTAGGGTTGCCAGAGTCCTAGGGGTTAAGGATAGATCGGAGCCTATTCCAACCCTCCAATATCTAATCGCTGGATGCAGGCCGGATCCCATCGATGAAATAAGGATCTATGTTGGAAATAGGATAGCGCCAGGGGGATATGCATGGATCTTCCCGATAAGTGAGAGGCTAGTCGAGGTTGGGATAGGGGTTAGGGGGGCTCCGCTCAAGCCCTATATGGATGAGTTTCTCAAGGGGTTCGGTAAAGAGCTTAGCGGAGGCCAGGTAATAGATAATCGGGGGGCACCCGTCCCTGTTGGAGGGGTTATAGGCGAATACATCTTTGACAACGTTATCTTGGTAGGAGATGCTGCTGGAATGGTTATACCGCTAACCGGCGGCGGGATACATTCATCGATAGCCGCTGGGCTGGCGGCTGGAGAGGTCGCTGGAAGAGCAGCTCAGGAGGGTGATCCGTCGAAGGAGAGGCTGAGGGAGTTTGATGAAAAGTATAGACCATGGCTTGAGAGGATCAGAAAAAGCTTAAAGGCTTTGAGGATCTTCGAGAGGCTTAACGATGATGATCTGAATCAGCTAGCTGAGATCTTAGAAGACCGGGATATAATAGATCTCGCAAACGGTCTTAACATAGCCCGGGTTGCTAGGAAGCTTATGGCTCATCCGAGGCTCGCATTAAAGCTTGCGAGACCGCTCTTAGAGAGATAATTGCTTAAATTAACGTCCAATAATATCGTTTAGGGCGATTTGAGAAATGAAGTTTCCCGAGGTGCTTAAACTTCCTAAGAAGCTGGAGATCGAGGAGGTAGACATCGACCCCAGGGAAGCGGCGCTCCTAGTAATCGATGTTCAAAACGATTTCGCAAAGCCTGGTGGGAAGCTTTATGCCGAGGGAGCTGAGAAGATAATCCAGCCTATTAAAAGGCTTTTAGAAGATGCGAGGAAGGCTGGGGCGACGATAATCTATACCCAGGATTGGCATACTAAGGACGATCCCGAGTTCAGGATCTGGGGCGAGCATACGGTTGCAGGAAGCCTCGGAGCAGAGATAGTGGATGAGCTTAAGCCAGGCGAGGATGATATAATTGTGAGGAAGCCAAGCTATGATGCCTTCTACTCCACCCCTCTAGATCACATCCTTAGAGCGAGATCCATCAAAACCCTAATTCTAACAGGGCTTCTGGGAAATATCTGCGTCCAATGCACGGCTATCGGGGCGGCTATGAGGGGGTATAAGCTCATCCTCCCGGTTGATGCCATCTTCACCATAAGCGAGTTCGATCATGTTGCCGCCCTAAGATTCATGAACTCCATCCTAAAAGCGGTCCTAACGACTACGGATAGGATACGCTTTAGAGGTGGATAGAGGTTGGATGAGAGGAGATTCTACATAGCATCGGAAGAGGAGATTTTGTCCGGTAAGGTTACCGACATATATTTTGCCAGAACCCGCCAGATCCTCGAAAAGAAGGGTAAGGAGAATGTGGAGACCTACGCGGAGATACATGCATATAATTTTCCGAAAGACTATCGCTGGGCCATAGCCGCCGGAATATACGAGGCTGCAAGGCTCTTTGAGGGAAAGCCCATAAACGTCTATGCATTCGAGGAGGGAGAATTCTTCAGAATATACGAGCCGATATTGGCGATCGAGGGAAGATACGCTGAATACGGTATCTATGAATCAAGCCTTCTGGGGATTCTACGACATGCCACCAGCATAGCTACTAAGGCTGCAAGGCTTAGGCTGGCGGCTGGAGATAAAACCCTCCTCTTCTTCGGGATAAGATCCGTTCATCCCGCGATAGCTCCTATGGTCGATAGATATGCTCTGATAGGGGGATGCGATGCGGTCTCAAGCATTATAGGGGCGGAGCTTGCCGGCGTAAAGCCCGTCGGAACGATGCCGCATGCATTAATCCTCGTATTCGGAAGTCAGGCGGAAGCATGGAAAGCCTTCGATGAGATAATGCCGGAAGAAGTTCCGAGAATAGCCCTGTGCGACACCCTATCCGATGAGCGCTTCGAAGCCCTGAGCGCCGCTAAGATCCTTGGAGAAAAGCTTTACGGGGTTAGATTTGATACGCCAGGCTCTAGGCGGGGAGATATGAGGAAAATAGTCAGGGAGGCTCGCTGGACCCTCGACCTTGCGGGATATAAGCATGTCAAGATCTTCGTTAGCGGAGGCTTGAATGAGGAGAATATTCGAGAACTTGCAGATGTTGCAGACGGGTTTGGCGTAGGAACATCGATAGCCTTCCCACCATCGATAGACCTCGCGATGGACTTAGTCGAGGTAAATGGTAAGCCGTTCTCGAAGAGGGGAAAGCTACCTGGAAGAAAGCAGGTCTATCGATGCGAGAAGCTCCATGATATTATCGTGCCATTCCATAAGTCTATTGAGAGATGCCCGATCTGCGGGGGGAGGGTGGAGCCTCTTCTAAAACCGCTCATAAAGGATGGCAGAATCGTCAGGAAGATCCTCAAGCCCATGGAGATAAGGGAGAGGGTCGTCGAGAGGTTGAGGGAGATAGCTTCATCAGAGGATTTCCCGGAAGAACCCCTCCTCCTAATACCCTAGGGGCTGAGGGATAATCTATTTGTTAGCCCAGATCCGAGGTTTGATCGATGCGAAAGATAGTAGTCTGCATTAGCGGCTTCGCAGGATCTGGCAAAAGCACTCTCGGCAGAAAACTTGCAGAAGCTCTAGGGTTAAGATACGTTTCCGGCGGCGATGGATTAAAGCTTCTAGCGATAGAGAAGGGGTATAGCCCCGGCGGGGAGGAGTGGTGGGAGACCGAGGAGGGATTCAGATTTCTAGAGGAGAGGTTTAGGAATCCGGAATTCGATAAGGAGGTTGATCGAAAGCTTCTAGAGATCGCCGAATCCGGTAATGTCATCGTTGATAGCTGGGTTCTACCATGGCTCTATAAAGGCGGGTTCAACATCTGGCTAAAGGCTAGGCCGGAGGTCAGGGCGAGGAGACTATCTAAGCGGAGTAAGGTCTCGGTCGATGAGGCTTTGAAGATGCTTGAGCGAAGGGATAGGGAGAGTAGCGATCTCTATAAGAGGCTTTACGGCATAGAGCTTGGAAAAGACTTTGAGCCATTCCATCTAGTTCTCGATACAAGCGATCTTAACGAGGAGTCCGTCTTCAGGATAGTATTGGCCGCGGTGAAGGAGTTTTTCAAGCTTTAGCTAAAGCTTCCTCCCACTCCCTAGCTATCTTAGCCCTAATCAGTTCTTCTAGGCAGTTTTGGCAGAGCATTCCGCCATAATATCTCTCGACAGTCCTCTCGCTATGGGTTAGCTTATAATCCTTCTCCCTCGGTATACCATGAATTATACCTCCACATCTAGCGCAGTGATGATGATTCCTCTTCTCATCAACATAGTGAATGACCACCCTACCTCCAGGAGTTCTAACGTACTTCCTCTTCCGGCTTCTAGTCCTTAGGTATCTGCGAGGCATCCCGCAATCCTCCAGCCTCTAGGATTACCCTCTTTCTGCAAGATGCTCTCTGAGCAGGGAGTAAATAAACCTCACCTTTACTCCCGCGTTTCTAAGGCGAGTTCTATGATTTCTAACGCCCGCTTCTTCAATCTCTCATCTACCCTTAGGATGACGTTTCCGGCTCCTGGCTGGCCATATATTATCATAGATCCCTTGGGAGCTGAGATTATCGCGGCGAGGGTTAGTAGATCCTCCTCCCCCTTGACGAATATGACGACGTTCTCGACACCCCTCTTCAATAAGGTATCCAATACCGCTACCGCCTTGGGATTAAGCGTTCCAGCTTCATTTACAACGCGTATGAGCTTAAGTCCCCTGGTGTCGAGGATCTTGCAAGGCTTTCGCATGGTCTTTCCATCTATGATATACATGTGCGCCTCGACGCCCGCCTCTCTCAGCTTCATCGAGGTGTAGTCTCCGACGGAGATTACTCTCAGCGGCTTTTCAGCCTCTATTATGCTCTTAACCTTCTTCGCGACTTCATCCGGCTCTCCGGAGATTAGCTCGCCTGACGGCTTTCTTAGAAGCTTCTTCACGGTCTCCGGGAAGATTATCTTCTTATCTGGAGGCCATTTAAGCGACCCTGATCGCATAGCTCCCCTTCTTCTTTATCCCAAGCTCCCTCGCTATCTCGGACTTCTCCTCATCGATTACTATGATCATTCCGGAGAAGTTTTGCGTTAGATTTGTCGAGCCGCAGTTTTCGCAGCGATTCTTCATGGTTATGAACTTGCATTCTCTACAAGCTCTTTCTCTGGCCGGCATCTACTCTTCACCGGCTACCGCCTTAGCCTTCTCAGGCTTCTTTGGAGCAAGCTTTTCTAAGCTCTCCTTAATCCATTCAAGCTTTCCTAGATACGGTTGCCTGGTCGTTACGCCGACTTTCCCCGTCGTTCCATGGGTTAGGGAGACCGCCACGACCCTAAACCTGACATTATCTCCGACCTCGAGCTTCTTTCCAGTCTTCTTGCCCATGAGGATGGAGTGTCTCTCGTCATACGTGATGTAGTCATCCATTATCTGGGAGATGTGGAGGAGGGCGTCTAATGGACCAACTCTAATGAAGGCTCCAAACTCGGTTATCTCGACTATCTCTCCCTCGCCGACCTCCTGGATTCGTGGATAGAAGCAGAGGAGCTTAGCTCGAGCCTTATGATAGGTCGAGCCATCTCTCGGAAGGAGGATTCCTACCGGATCCGCCTCAACATCCACAACCATGACTATATACCCCAGATCCCCAATAATCTTCCCCTCATAAGCTTCCTTAAGCCTCTCCAAGACGACCCTCTTTAAAGGCTTGCCAAAATCTTTAGGCGGGATCGCGACTACATCCTCAATCTCGGTAAGGTAGAACATATTCCTAACCTTTTTGAAATTACCGAAATTTAGCTATTTATCTCTGATATAAGGATTCTCCCGGCTTAAAGCCTCACGCCCTCAAAGACTATTCTTAAATCCCGGGTTACGGTTAGGATCGAGATGCCCCGTTCTCTGGCTTTATCGATGAGTTCGAAGTCTATTGTTGCTATCGCTGCTTGGATTCGCTTAGCTTCTTGGAGAAGCTTCTCATCGGTTGGGAGATCTTCGGCGTGAGACTTGATCAACTTCATTTTCTCCGCTATCTTAAGCGCGGTGGAGGCCATCGCAGCCCTCCTCCCCCTTCTAGCCGATAGCCCCCTAAGCTCCTTTAAGACCTCCTCTAAGAGATAGCATTCAAGCCTTTCTCCTAGCCTTTCCTCTGCTAAGGCTATTAAATCCTTCCCCCGTTCAGCGCAATGGATTAGGAAGCTTGAATCGACTAGAACCTTCATCCTCTCTTCAGGCTACTTCTCCATAGCCTATCAATCTCCAGGCGGATCCGATTATTCTAGAGATCGCGACTTTATCGCCCTCCTCTGCCACGATCGGCCTTCTTAGCTCTAGCTCTATCTTTTCGCTAGTCCTCCTTTTTACGATCCCGCTGGTTACCGCAGAGTAGATGTTTAGGACTAGCTGCTCTCCAACATTTATCGGGGCTACCGCTACCTCCTCGCTAAGGCCTACAACCTTCTCGAAGAGGTTATACTCTATCTCGATTTCGTAGCGTGTTGGTGGGAGTGTTCCGGGGACTCCGGCCATATTTCCGGTCATCCCATCCGACTTTGTTAAAGCTGGATCGAGCTTCGTCTCTATACCGGTTAGCCCTCCACTCCTAGCCTCTTCGACATTCCTTCCTCCAGCCCTGATATTGACTACCTCGGTTATCAGGGGCTCGTTCTTCCGCTCCCCAATGATTATCCCGGGAGCTATCTCAATCTCGTCTCCGACCCTGACTACCCCGCGGATGATCGATCCCCCTATAACCCCTCCTCTAAGATTCTGAGCAGGAGTTCCTGGAGGGTTTATGTCGAATGATCTTAGGATAGGCATCCTGAAGGGTTTATCTAGCTCGCGTGGTGGTGTTGGGATGAATTTCTCCATTGCCCAGAGTAGGATATCGATTCCGACCGCATGCTGGCCTGAGACCGGGATTATGGGAGCATTCTCGACTATCGTTCCCTTGATGTACTGCCTGATCTCTTCATAGTTTTCGATTATCCGCTTCCTCGTTGAGACATCTATCTTGTTTTGGGCGAAGATCATATCCTTAACCCCGAGGATTAAGGCTGCTTGGAGATGCTCGCTATCCTGAGGCTGTGGGAATTTATGCCTGACATCCGCTACGAAGATTGCTCCATCGAAGAGGGCTGCACCCGATAACATGGTAACCATTAGCGAGTGATGGCCAGGACAGTCTATGAATGAGATCGCTCGAACGAACTCCGTCTCAGACCCGCATCTAGGACACTTCTCCTCGGTCGTGTAATTATGAGGCTCCTCGCAGCTCGGGCATCGATAGATCGCGGCATCGGCATAGCCTATCTTTATCGTGATTCCACGCTTAAGCTCCTCGGAATGTCTCGCAGGCCAGATCCCCGTAATGGCTTGAACTATCGTGCTCTTACCATTATCCACATGGCCTAGCGTCCCGATGTTTACCTCAGGCTGAGTTGGAAGAGGCTTTGGAGTAGACAAGCTTCACCGAAAATCTGCTTATCCTCCCGACTCTTAACCATTTACGTTTTCCCATTTTTAGAAGGTGTTAAGCTCGGATTCCTCGAAGAAGATTTTATGCTCTCTTTCATAGGATTCGGGGCTATCGGAGGCGTGGATGAGGTTGTCTGTTAGCTCTATTGCTAGATCTCCTCGTATCGTTCCCGGATCGGCGTCCGCCGGATCTGTTGCTCCAATTAGTTTCCTAACGACGCTTATCGCCTTCCTCCCCTCCAAGACCATGACGACGACCGTTTTATCGGCTATAGTGTTTATTAGATTCTCGTAGAACGGCTTACCGTAATGGACTTTATAGAGCTCCTCAGCCTTCTCCCTACTCATCTTGAGAACCTTCATCTGAAGTATCCTCAATCCCTTCCTCTCGAATCTCGAGATGACCTCGCCGACGAAGCCCCTCCGAACGCAGCTCGGCTTAAGCATTATGAATGTTCTCTCTACTTCCTCCGCCATACAGTTTGATGGAGTAAGCTTGAATTTAGAGATATAACGATAACTAGACAGCTTCAGGAGAATATTTCTCGGTCCATTTCAGCTTTCTCGGATCTCTATGAAACTCTATCATGCTTACCCTGCACTTCCTCGAGCAGAACCATAGCCTCGTCCCATCGTTCTTGACGTAAAGTATTCCCTTGCCATGAAGGAATTCTTTTCCGCAGAATGCGCATTTATGGGTTGTCGGCATCATTACTCACCTCATCTAATCTTCTCGGCCTCACGCTCGGTATCTAGGAGGAGTAGGATATCTCCTACTCTAACCGGCCCCTTCACATTCCTCGAGATCACTCTTCCAGCATCCCTACCCTCGAGTATCCTAACCCTTACTTGGGTTACCTCGCCCGTCACCCCGGTTCTCCCAACGATCTGCTCAACGACCGCCGGTACAGGCTCTTCTACCTTCTCAACCCTCTTGCTCATCGCCAGTCCTATGAGGTTTCAGGTAACAATCTATTCTTAACCCTTTGCTCGGTCTTCAAGCTATCCTTTAAGCTCGATCTTAACCGAGGCATAGCCCACCACAGAGCCGTAGTCTCCGGTAATATCGCCGCTTGTAGCATACTTTAACACCTCGCCATTCTTAGCTCCAGCCCTTCTACAGGCATGGAGTATCGCGGCGACGGGGCCATAGCCGCACATGGAGATGCCATACTTAGCGATCGCCTCATAGAGTCCTTCAACGTTTAGAGCTGTGATCTCCTTAAGCGCTTTAGAATCCTTCTCCTTTGCCTGATCATGTGGCTCATAATGGGTCATATCGCTTGATGCTACGAGCAATACATCTTCATAGGATCTCAAGATCTCTCCTAAAGCCTCCCCTATCCTAATACACGTCTCGAGGCTTTGATCGAGGATGCATATGGGGACGAGCTTAAACCCGGGCAGGACGTATTGGAGGAAGGGTAGCTGAACTTCTATCGAGTGCTCTCGCTCATGGGAGATCTCGTCAAGCGAGAATACATCTGATAATTTGGCGAGTTCCATGGCCAACTCCCGGTCGATCTCGATGCCTCCGAGCGGCGTAATCCACTCGCCCTCCGGAAATATCGAGACGGAGGTTCCTACGCCATAATGGTTCGGCCCTAGGACTATGACCGTTCCAACCTTCCTATCCTCGAGCTGGAGATAGGCGTGGGCTGCCACAGGCCCGGAATACATATAGCCTGCATGCGGAGCTATGAGAGCTGGAGGCTTCCCCCCATCCTCTCCACGCTTCGGAAGCCTTCCGGGTCCGAGCCTATGCATGAAAGCCCATTCAAGCTCTTTTAACAACCCCTCTTTGGAGGCTGAGTAGAACATTCCGGCGACCGCAGGCATTCTTCGAGCTTTCAAGGTTCAGCATAATAGGCCTCTACGCCAAATATATATCATTTAGCTAAATCTTCCTCGGATAAAAATGGGCGGGATCGAGAAGAGGAAGAGAGATCATATCAACCTCTGTCTAGATCTTGGAGCAGAAGCGGAGTTTATAGAAAAGACTACCTGGCTCGAATACGTCGAGCTTATACATAATGCCATGCCTGAGCTGGATTTTAACGAGATCTCCCTTAAGGCAAGGCTTCTCGGCAGAGAATTCTCCTATCCGATCCTAATCGAGGGGATGACCGGAGGCACTAGTAAGGCTTATGAGATTAATAGGAATCTCGCGGAGGCGGCTCATAGGCTCGATATACCGATGGGTGTTGGAAGCCAGAGGGCTGGAATAGAGGATCCAAGGCTTAGGGAGAGTTATAGGATCGTTAGGGAGACCGCTCCAAGGATCTTCTTGATAGGTAATATAAGTGGAGTCCAGCTTGCGAAAGGCGGCGTAGAATATGCGGAGAAGGCTATCGAGATGATCGAGGCGGATGCCCTCGCAATCCATCTAAACTGCCTTCAGGAGCTTATACAGCCAGAAGGATTGCCATCCTTCAAGGGAATATTCGAGGCGATTAAGATTGCTGTTGAAAGGCTTAGCATCCCGATAATAGTTAAGGAGGTTGGCGCCGGAATATCGCGAGAAGTGGCGGAGAAGCTTCTAGAAGCAGGGGTTAGGGTTATAGATGTCGCGGGGGCTGGGGGGACGAATTGGACGAGGATAGAATTCGAGCGAGCCAAAGGCTTAAACCCGGAGAAGTCCATGCTGGCAGAGCTTTTCCTGGAATGGGGGATACCGACGGCGGCGTCGATAATTGAGCTAGCAGCTCTTAAGGATCTAGAGCTAATAGCCTCGGGCGGTATAAGAAATGGTCTTCAGGGCGCGAAGGCAATAGCCCTAGGAGCAGACTTCGTAGGAATAGCTAAGCCCCTTCTAAAGCCCGCTCTCGAGAGTTCGGAGAAGGTTGAAAACCTGATAAAGCGCTTCGCATTAGAATTGAAGGCCGCCATGTTCCTAACAGGATCAAAGACGATAAACGATCTAAAGAAGTCGAGCTACGTCTTGCACGGCCCTCTATACGAATGGTTTATGCAGAGGGTTAAGAAACCTTAATCATGAGCCTTAATGAATTTCAGCTCATCAGCTGAGTCCCTCCTACAGAACCCAAATCTCTCAAACTGGACTATCTCATCAACCCTGACGCTTTCGACAGCCCTTTCACCATAACCTTTCACGATCTTCAGGCTCTCAGGATTGACCTCATCATTATGATAGAGAACGTCCGGCACTATCACTTCGAGTTCTAGGAAGCTTTCAGCTGGAACCCACTGGATTATCTGAATATCCTTCATCGGCTCTCTTCCGAGGAACCTGCCCCTAATCGCTCCCTCGGGATCCTTTGCTATGACCTCGAAGTTTAGCAGATATTTCAGCCTATAGATCGATCCCTGCTCCATCTTCTCAGCATCCGATCCAGCGATATAGAATTCTTGAAACGCCTCAATTCTTCTAGATCCTAGATCCGGGTTTGATGGATGATATGGCGCGTCTATCGTAAGTCTTGGAGCGTCCTCGATCACGAGCTTGACGGGGTCTGGGACGAAGAATAGTCTTCTAGCCTTTGGATCTAGAAGCCTTCTATTTATCGCGAAGAGCAGGCTCCAATCGTATTCGCGTTTGGCGTAGGAGAAGCCCGTCTGGCTGATCGTGAATTCTCTTATCGCTTCCGGCAGTATCCCTCTCCTCCTAATCCCCTCTATTGTTGGGAATCTCGGATCATCCCAGCTTGAAGCTATCCCAGCCTCTATTATCGCTCTAAGCTTCCTCTTCGAGACGGGCGTCCCCTTAAACTCGAATCTGGAATACTCGATATAGATCGGGTTCTTCATCCCTAGAAGCCCTCTGATATAGTTTTGGAGTTCGTCTCTTGGAGCGAACTCGCTGGTTCTCAAGACATGGGTTACGCCGCATAGATGATCCTCTATGGAGACCGCGAAGTCGTAGAGGGGCCAGACGCGATACCTGTCTCCGGTTAGTGGATGCGGATGCTCGATTATCCTGAAGAGGGCTGGATCCCTCATGGTCATATTCTTGCTCCGCATATCTCCGACGAGTCTTAGGGTCGCCTCGCCCTCCCTAAACCCTCCGGCCAGCATATCATTCCAAAGGCTTAGATTCTCATCCCTTCCAAGATTTCTATGCTCGCATGGTTCTCCGGAGGCTCTAAGCCTCCTAACCTTCTCGACCGGGCAGGTGCAGACATAGGCTTTCCCCATCTTTATCAGCTGCTCAGCATACTTGTAGAAAAGCTCCATATCATCGCTATTATTCTTCTCGTGATCCCATTCTATCCCAAGCCATCTATACCCACGCCTAAAGCTCTCATAATACTCGGGCTTAACCTTCCGGGGATCGGTATCCTCGAACCTTAGCCAGATCCTTCCATCATACATTCGTGCGTAGAGGTAGTTTAGTAGCCCGCTCATCGCATGGCCTATATGCATGTAGCCGCTTGGCTCGGGCGGAAGCCTGGTAACGACCTTCCCCTTCTCAGCTCCGGGGAGCGGTGGAAGCCTCTTCTCCTCAACCTTCCTCGCCTTGAGAAGCTCGGGAGCAACCTCTTCTAGAAGCCTCCTCTGCTCTTCTAAGCTCATCCGATTAACCCTCTCGACCGCCTTCTCAGCAGCCTCCTTCACCCTCCTAATCTCGGATCTCAGCTCAGGCTTCTCACCCAAGATCTTCGAGATCACCGGACCAGGCATCGCCCTGCCATCATGATCCACAGCATTCTTCAAAGCCCATTTCAAAGCCAGCTTCTCTAGATCCATTATCCCCAGATCAAGTTCCTCGGATCGATTTTAATCTTGGCTTCATCCTTTTGCTGAAGACCGGTTTGGGGAAGGGTTTTTAGCTTAGGTGATTCTTAGGTGCTGGGGAGATGAGGGCGTATGCCTAATCCATCAAAGCCGTATTATGTGAATTTCGACGTGCCTGAAGAGCTTATGAAGGCGACGCTAGAGGTTGTTAAGCTTGCTAGAGAGACTGGGAAGATTAGGAAGGGCGTGAATGAGGTGATTAAGTCGATTGAGCGTGGGCAGGCGAAATTCGTCGTCATAGCTATGGATGTTGATCCGCCTGAGATCGTGGCCTTCCTACCAACCCTCTGCGATGAGCGTAAGATACCATATACGTTCGTTGCCTCTAAGAGGGAGCTTGGAGAGGCTGCGGGTCTGCAGGTGGCTGCTAGCAGCGTCTCGATAATCGAGCCTGGAGATGCGAAGGACTTCATGGATGAGATAATTAAGAAGGTGGCCGAGATAAGGGGGGTAAAGTCCTAATCCTCGGTTAGGAGCCTCTGCTCCTCGGTAAGCTTCGATGAGACTATAAGCTTCGCCGTCGGAGACTTCGCCTTCATTATAACGTTAAATCCGCAGTATGGGCATCTCGTCTCAGCTATCTTCGAGAGCATCCTCTTCTCAAATTTCTTCCCACACCAGACGCATTGATAGAGGATCTTTTCCTCAGGAGCCTGCTCGGAGGACATTCCAATCCTAGCCCCTGCTCCCGGTTATTAAGCATTATCGAGGGGCGGGAAATCTTGATAAGCGATCTAGCCGGATTTGCATCAGGAGATGCTATTCAAAGATAGGCTTGAGGCTGGAGAAAAGCTTGCCGAGATCTTATCCGATTATCGGGGCGAGCGGGCGGCGGTTATAGCAGTCCCTAGAGGCGGGGTCGAGGTTGGATACGCGATAGCCTCGAAGCTGGATATCCCGCTTGAGGTTACTGTCCCCCGTAAGATAGGATCGCCGATGGATCCCGAGCTCGCGGTTGGAGCGGTCGCGGAAGATGGAACGATATATGTTGAGGAGGAGGTTTCTAGGATGCTCGGCGTCGGAGAGGATTGGATTAGGATCGAGGCTGAGCGAGAGCTTCAGGAGGTTCGGCGTAGGCTTGAGATATATCGTGGGGGGAAGCCTCTTCCAAGTCTCGAAGGCTATACGATCCTCCTAGTAGATGATGGTATCGCTACCGGAGCGACGATAATAGCTACAGCACGCTTTCTCAGAAAACTCGATCCGGGGAAGCTTATAATCGCGGCTCCGGTAGCTCCGCCGGAGGTTCTGCCAAAGCTATCAAAGGAGGCTGACGATATCCGATGCCTCGAAACCCCAACACCATTCTTCGCAATAGGTCAATTCTATCAAAGCTTCCCCCAGCTTAGCGACTCGGAGGTCCTCGAATATCTCTCGAGGATTAAGCGTCTGGTCTAGCCTCTCCTAAGGAAGAGGATTAGGAGATAGAGGGCGATAAGTATTATGATTAGTAGCGGCGAGGTTCCGATATAGACTCCATCAAATCTCTTTCCGAGTAGAAGTAGGGGATGGACCTCCTCGAGCCTTAGTCCAAGCTTGGATAAGGTTGGTAAGAGTATGAGGATTATGCCTAAGATTATGAGGATTACTCCTAGAAAGACGAGTGGATTTAATTGGATCTTGTCGAGCATTTTCAGCCCTTTACGACTCCGATCGGGACCAGTCTAGCGACCTTCGTTCCTATACCAGCCTTATGGCTTACCTCGGCGACTATATCCACGTTCTTATATGCTTGGTCGGCCTCCTCGACCACGGTCTCCATGCTATCGCTCCTAATGTAGATGCCTTTCCTGCTAAGCGAGTTCAAGACCTGGCTTGCGGTAAGCCTCCGCTTCGCCTCAGCTCGGCTCGCAGTCCTACCAGCGCCATGAGCCGTGCTTCCAAAGGTCATCTCCATAGCCTTTGGATTTCCTAGGAGAACCCAGCTAGCGGTTCCCATCGATCCGGGGAGTAGGACTGGCTGGCCGATATCTCTATAGTCTTCTGGGATGAGCGGATGGCCTGCGGGGAAGCTTCTCGTAGCACCCTTCCTATGAACCCAGACCTTCCTCCTAACCCCATCCACCACATGCTCCTCAAGCTTCACGATATTATGGGCGACATCATAGACTAGCTGAAGCCCGAGGGTCTCGGCGGGCTGCTTAAACACCTGCTCGAAGCTCTGTCTAACCCAGTGGCTTATCGCCTGCCTATTCGCGAAGGCGAAGTTCACAGCGCATGCAAACGCCTTCAGATAGCTTTCAGCCTCCCTGCTCTTCGCTGGAGCGCATGCAAGCTCTCGATCCGGAAGCCTTATACCGTATTTTCTCGCAGCCCGCTCCATAACCTTTAGATAGTCGCTGCAGATCTGGTGGCCGAACCCCCTGCTCCCCGTATGAACTAGAACAGTTACCTGGCCTTCATGGGTTATCCCCATACGCTTTGCAGCCTTCTCATCGAATATCTTATCGACTACCTGAACCTCTAGGAAGTGGTTTCCGCTTCCAAGAGTTCCTATCTGCGGGAATCCACGCTGTTTGGCCGCCGTGCTTACATAGCTCGGATCAGCCCCATCTAGGCATCCCTCCTCCTCGATATGCTTCAGATCCTCAGGCCATCCAAGACCGAACTTCTCGATGATGTATCTCGCACCCTCAACCGATATCCTATCAAGCTCGCTTCTAGTAACCTGAAAATCCTTCCTCCTCGATCCGAGGCCCGATGGAACGTTTCGGAATATTGTGTTTATCAGCTCTTGGATCTTAGGTCTGACATCCTTCTCATCGAGATTAGTTACCATTAGCCTGACTCCGCAGTTTATATCGTAGCCCACGCCTCCGGGCGAGATAACCCCCTCGTCATAGTCGGTCGCTGCAACCCCTCCGATCGGGAATCCGTATCCTTCATGAGCATCTGGAAGAACTACTGCATGCTTCAGTATTCCGGGGAGGGTTGCCACGTTCGATGCCTGGATTAGCGTCCTATCGGTCCTCATCTTTTCTAGAAGCTGCTCAGAAGCGAAGATCATAACCGGGACTCTCATATCAGATCTATACTTCGGAATTCTCCAAACTACCTCATCCACCTTCTCCAATGGAACCTGAGGCATATGGACACCAAGGTAATGAGTATGGAGTGCCTGCTTTAAAGATTATTCCCTTAACCGCTCCTAGAGAAAAATTATGGTGTTGGTGAGCGGGGGTTCCGCGGCTACTTCTTCCTCCTCGTCTTCTTCCTAGCTGCTTTCTTCGCCTTCTTGGCTTTTCTAGCCTTCTTTTTGGCAGGCTTCTTTTTCGCAGCCTTCTTAGCTTTAGGCTTCGGCTTTGCAGCAGCTCTAGGCTTCTTAAGAACGCTCTCCTCCAAGTAGATGAATCTCGGCTCTTCTGAAACCCTCTCCAGCTCTCCTAATGCGTTCTTAACCTCCGGATCGCTGAGAGCCTGGCTAAAAGCTTTCTCATTTGTAAATACTAGCTCAGCCACGTAGTCTACAGGCTTTCCCTCGGCCTCATGCACTCCCCTGACGACATTCATTACGAAGCTTCTCAAGCCTCGAACCTTCTTCAGGGTCTTCGCATAGGATTCCATAACCTGCCTCTCGAAATCCTCTATCGAGACCTCCGGCTTTTTCTTAATCAACTGGAGCACCTTAAGCATTTCGCTATAACGTATGATCGCCCACATTTATCTCATTCGTTTATGAAACTTTTTCTCGAAGTTGAACGCTTTCCCTATCGAGCTATGGAGATTAGGGTTGGATGCTGCGGCTGGTGCGTTAGGGGTGGTAAGAGCGCGTATTATGAAAAGTTTTCCATCGTGGAGGTTCAGGAGACCTTCTATAAGCTCCCCCAGGCGAAGACCGTTGCTAGATGGGCTGAGGCGGCTCCCGAGAACTTTAGATTCTGCATGAAGGCTTGGCAGGCGATAACCCATCCGCCTACAAGCCCTACCTGGAGGAGGAGCGGGCTAAAGATCCTGAAGTCGAAGTATGATCGCTATGGCTTCCTAAGACCTACAGAGGAGAATCTGGAAGCATGGGAGAAGACTCTCGAGATATGCAAGGCCATGAGAGCGGAGGTATGCGTAATCCAGACTCCGGCGGCCTTCAGCTATAGCGGCGAGAACCTCGCAAACGCCGAGAAGTTCTTCTCGACGATAAGAAGGGATGGGGTCTTGATAGGCTGGGAGCCTAGAGGAACCTGGAGAGATAACCTATCGGCTGTTAAGAAGCTATGCGATAAACACGATATAATCCACGTAGTCGATCCGTTTCGATGCGAGCCGGTATCGGCTCACGAGCTAGCCTACTTCAGGCTTCACGGCATAGGCGGAGGCGAGGTAAACTACAGATACAGATACTCGGATGATGATCTGGAAAAGCTTCGCGAGATCGTTGAGAAAGTATTCGAGGAGGGGAAAAAGAGGATATACGTTCTCTTCAACAACGTCTATATGAGAGAAGATGCGGCAAGATTCATCGAGGTTTTGGATAGGTCAGGTCTCCCGATAGTAACTCCTAAGAAATAATTTCCGGGGTTAAGAGATGTATGCTAGCGATTTCTTGAACTCGGAGAGTATTTTTTCGTATTCGCGTTTCTGCTCTGGAGCGATGCTTGGCTTGACCTTTTCTAGGGCTGCGAGGAAGTGTCTCATATAGACCTTGTCGATGTTTATGTTCTCTCTCGCAGCGTTTAGGGCTGCCTCTCTGCATACAGCCTCTATATCCGCGCCGGTATAACCATCGGTCATCTCGGCGAGCTTCCTTAGATCGACGTCATCTGCTAGAGGCATGTCCCTGGTATGTATCTGGAATATCTGGTATCTTCCCTCGATATCGGGCGGCGGGACGTAGATTATCCTATCGAATCTTCCTGGCCTGAGTAGCGCTGGATCGAGTATATCCGGTCTGTTAGTCGCTCCGATCACCACCACGTCCTTTAAGATCTGGATCCCGTCCATCTCTGTCAATAGCTGATTCACGATTCTATCGGTTACGCCTGCATCCGTATGCATACCCCTCCTCGGAGCGATCGCGTCAAGCTCGTCGAAGAAGATTATGCATGGGGCGGCCTCCCTAGCCCTCTGGAATATCTCTCTTACGGCCTTCTCGGATTCTCCAACCCACTTGCTGAGAATCTCAGGACCCTTAATCGAGATAAAGTTCGCCTCGCTCTCGTTTGCGACGGCCTTGGCTAGGAGAGTCTTACCTGTTCCAGGCGGGCCGTAGAGCAGGATTCCCTTCGGAGGCTTGATCCCAAGTCTCTTGAAGACGTCCGGATATTTTAATGGCCATTCGACGGCTTCTCTAAGCTCCTGCTTCGCCTGCTCTAGATCTCCTATATCCTCCCACTTGACATTCGGTATCTCGAGTATGACCTCTCTTAAGGCTGATGGCTGAACCACCTTAAGCGCGTTCATAAAGTCCTCTCGAGTAACCTTCAATTGCTCCAATACTTCCGTCGGTATGGTCTCCTTCTCTAAATCTATCTTTGGCAGGAACCTCCTCAAGGCGTTCATGGCAGCTTCTCTGCATAGGGCTGCTAGATCGGCTCCGGTAAATCCATGGGTTATATTCGCTAGCTCGTCCAGATTCACGTCTTCGGCCAACGGCATTCTCCTAGTATGTATCTGCAGGATCTCCTTCCTACCATTCCTATCTGGGACGCCTATCCTGATTTCTCGATCGAATCTCCCAGGCCTTCTTAGGGCGGGGTCTATAGCATCGATCCTATTTGTTGCTCCGATGACTATAACCTGGCCTCTGGTCTTCAATCCATCCATCAACGTTAATAGCTGGGAGACCACTCTCCGCTCGACTTCTCCGGTTACCTCGCTTCTCTTCGGAGCGATCGCATCAAGCTCGTCGATGAATATTATCGATGGAGCATTCTCCTCAGCCTCCTTGAATATCTCTCTTAGCCTCGCCTCGCTCTCACCGTAGAACTTGCTCATTATCTCAGGGCCGTTAATCGAGATGAAATGAGCGCCAGTCTCGTTTGCTATCGCCTTGGCTATCAGGGTTTTTCCGCAGCCGGGCGGCCCCCAGAGGATGACTCCCTTCGGAGGCTCTATTCCTAGATGTCTGAATAGTTCTGGATGCTTTAGCGGCAGCTCGACCATCTCTCTTATCCGCTGGAGTTCTTCATGGAGTCCTCCTATATCCTCGTAGGTTACTCCTCCAACCTCCTCAACTCTCTTAACAGGGGTTGTGCTTACCTCTATGATGGTATTCTCGGTTACTATCACGATATTAGAGGGGCTTGTCGAGGTAACCTTAAGCTCTATACCCATTCCGAGGACGGGGATGACTATTATATCGCCTCTCATAACGGGTAGGTTAAGTAGCTGGCTCCTCACAATTCGCGAGAGATCTCCAACGAATGGGAGGGTTTCGAAGGGAGCTAATACTATCTTTTTCGCAGGCTCCGCCCTAGCCTTTCTAATCGTTACATAATCGCCGACCGTAACCCCCGCATTCCTCCTAATCTCTCCATCGATCCTGATAAGACCCATTCCATCATCTTCCTTATACGGGGGCCAGACTATCGCGACCGTAGATTTTTTCCCGATTATCTCGATAAGATCTCCGGGACTTAGCCCGAGCTCCCTCATAGCCCTACTATCAACCCTAGCAATCTTTCTCCCAATATCCCTCTGCCTAGCTTCAGCAACCCTAAGCTGAACCTCCGGCCCCCTACCTCTAGATCGTATCATTCTCCAATCAATTGACTAGATCCATCTGTAGCTTATAACTATTTGGAACTATGGGAAATCTTCTCGATGGCTGTTTTCAGCTTAGTAGAGCACCTTAAAGTCCTTATATTCTCCGAGGTATTCCTCCCACTCGACATCTATGCTTATTACCTTCGCTCCCGGCGGCCCAACCCAGCACCAGGAGATCATCCGCTTTACAGCATCCTCATCTCCCTCGAAGACCGCCTCAACCCTTCCATCGGGCAGATTCCTAATCCAGCCCTTAACCCCGATCCTATCAGCCATCTTCTTCGCGCTAATCCTGTAGAAGACTCCTTGAACCCTTCCACTTATTATGACGTGAGCACGAACTTTTTTCAAAACTCTTCACGCTCACCGCCGGGCTTCAGGTTACCCATAGCATGCGTAATATTTTATGCTATCCTCGAAACCTGTTAAAAAGACATGGAAACGATGCTCGATCTAGCAATAATCGGGGGCGGGCCTGCAGGATTACTCGCAGCTTATGAAGCTGCTAGAAGCGGGGTCGAGGTAGCGGTTTTTGAGAAGAATCAGGAGATAGGGGTCTTAGATAGATGTGCCGGCCTCTTAAGCATCTCTGGATTAAACATGCTCGGAATACCTGTGAATGAAGTCTATCTACAGAATCTCGTAAATGGAGCGGTGATTAAGACTTCTTCCGGCAGGATATATAACGTGGATGCTGGAAGACCTATCGCAGCGGTCGTCGATAGAAGGATATTCGATCAGAAGCTCGCGGAAAGAGCGGAGAAGCGTGGCGCTAAAATCTTCTGCAATAGAAGAGTGTCAGACATTTCTAGAAGCGGGGAGATTTTTCTTCTAAAAACCTCAGGTGGGATAAGGATTAAAGCGCGATGGATAATCGATGCCGAGGGAGCTGGAGCGGCTCTTCTCAAAAGGCTTTTCAAAACTGCTCCGGAATCAAGTAAATGGATACCGATAATCCAGCTATTAGTTAGAAATCATGGATTAGATCGGCACTACGTGTATATTTATTTCAAGAGGTATTTGCCGGACTTCTTCTCCTATCTCATCCCAATCGATGAAGAGTATGGCAAGCTTGGAGCCGCCTCCAGAATCCCAAATTTAAACGGGATGTTGAAGAAGTTTCTCGAGGAAGAGTTTCCGGATGCTCTGGTCCTGAAGAGAATATCCTATATTGTTTATACTGGTTATCCGATTGATAGTATAGCCTTTTTTCCTCAGAGGTTTATACCTGTAGGCGATGCCGCTGGCCATGTAAAAGCTACTACTGGCGGAGGGGTTATAATGGGTGGAATAATCTCGACCAATATCGCTAAAGCGATATCAGAGCATTTAATCGGGGGAGATCCGAGTAAATTCCTGGGGAATGCTAGGCTCGTCTTGAAGGAGCTTCGGAGAATCGCCTTTCTTAGAAATCTTGTCTGGAGGCTGGCTTTTTCCGAACTCTACGAGCTATTGCTAAGCCTACTATGCTCTAGTCTTGGAAATGCATATCTCAGGAGAAGGGGGGATATGGATTTCCAGTTCTCGGCTTTGCTAGGCTCTAGGCATAGCTTATATAAAGGCATCTCCTCCTCAGTTCGATGAGTAGCGGCGAGGAGATCGTGCTCCCGATCTGCACATCCTGTAGAAAACCCATAAACCCGCATGAGCATGCGATAAAATTTCCTTGCCCAAATTGCGGCAAGGTAACGATTTGGCGTTGTGAGATCTGTAGAGAGCTTGCAAAGCCTTATACATGCCCTTCATGCGGCTTTACAGGTCCATGAGGTGCTGGATATGGCTAAGGTAGCTATTATAGTTGAGATCCTTCCAGCAGATCCGGCTATTAATTTAGACGATCTTATCAATAGGATTAGGGAAAAGCTTCCGGAAGGCTTCGAATTGAAAAGCTTTGAAACAAGGCCTGTGGCCTTCGGTCTCTCCCTGATTAAGGCGATGTTCGTGGTTCCTGAGGAGGAAGGCGCCTCGGAGAAGCTTGAGAAGGCGATAAGCGGATTTGAGGATGTTCAGGAAGTTAATATTGTCGCTATGACGAGGCTTTAGCATCTTTCCGCCTCCGGAATCAGGTAGAGGCCGGGTTTTCTGAAGATAAAATATCCTCTCTCCGATTCTTACTTAAATAGTAGCCTAGGCTGATATCAGGTAGTAGGGCTGATGAGTCCGAAGGAGCTGCGCTTAAGGGTTGTTGAGGCTCGTCAAAGGGATGTCGGATATGGTATAGCTAGGATTGATAGAGAGGTTGGTGCTTCGGCCGGATTCCAGACCGGCGATATTGTTGAGATTATAGGGAGGAAGGTTACGGCCGCAACCCTTTGGCTAGGCTATATGGAGGATGAGAAGGATGTTATCCGTATAGACGGCTATATTAGGAATAATGCTGGAGTATCCTTAAACGAGTGGGTTACGGTTAGGGAGGCTAAGGTTAGGGAGGCTCAGCTCGTAGTCCTCGCACCCGTAAATTCCTCGATCAGGCCTGATGAGAACTTCACTAGGCTCGTCAAGAGTAGGCTTATCGAGTATCCGATAGTCCAGAGGAATATAATCCCAGTAATGTTCTTCGGAAACCTCTTCACCTTCACGGTCCTACAGACTAGGCCGCAGGGCGTCGTCAAGATAACCCCGAGAACCAGGCTGATAATACACTCGAAGGCGATGCAGGAGAAGATGTTGAAGACGACCGTAACCTACGAGGATATAGGAGGATTACATGAGCAGATCCAGCGGATAAGAGAGATGATAGAGCTTCCGCTAAGATATCCGGAGCTATTCCAGAAGCTTGGGATAGAGCCTCCGAAGGGGGTATTACTTTACGGCCCGCCCGGCTGCGGGAAGACTCTTCTAGCCAAGGCTGTCGCAACTGAGGCCGAGGCGAACTTCATCCTAATCAACGGCCCCGAGATAATGAACAAGTATTATGGTGAGAGCGAGGCGAGGCTGAGGGAGATCTTTAGAAAGGCTGAGGAAGAAGCTCCATCCATAATCTTCATCGACGAGATAGACGCGATCGCTCCGAAGAGAAGCGAGGTAACCGGAGAAGTCGAGAAGAGGGTCGTAGCCCAGCTATTAGCCCTCATGGATGGTCTAGAGAGCAGAGGCCAGGTAATAGTCATCGGAGCGACGAATAGGCCGAATGCTCTGGATCCTGCTCTAAGAAGGCCTGGAAGATTCGATAGGGAGATAGAGATAGGGATACCGGATAGGAATGGTAGGAAGGAGATCCTGCAGATACATACTCGTGGGATGCCGTTAGCCGAAGACGTGAATCTAGATAAGCTCGCCGAGATAACTAGAGGATATACCGGAGCCGATCTAGCAGCCCTGTGCAGAGAAGCGGCCATGAAGGCCATCAGGAGAATCCTACCGAGCATAGACTTCTCGGAGGAGAAGATCCCGCCCGAGGTACTCGATAAGCTAGTCGTAACCATGAAAGACTTCATGGAAGCATTTAGAGAGATAACCCCGACAGCGCTCAGGGAGATAGAGGTCGAGGTCCCGAATGTTAGATGGGAGGATATAGGAGGGCTTGAGGATGTTAAGCGGCAGCTTATAGAGGCCGTCGAATGGCCATTAAAATACCCTGAGAAATTCGAGAGAATGGGGATCAGGCCTCCGAAGGGAATCCTGCTCTACGGCCCGCCCGGCTGTGGAAAAACTATGCTCGCTAAGGCGATAGCGACCGAGGCTGAGGCGAACTTCATCTCGATTAAGGGTCCTGAAATATTCAATAAATGGGTTGGAGAGTCCGAGAAGGCCGTAAGAGAGATATTTAGAAAGGCGAGGCAGGCCGCCCCATGCATAATCTTCTTCGACGAGATAGAGTCCGTCGTTACTCGAAAGGATTTGAGAGACGATTCATCGGGGGTCGCGAGTAGGGTTACAAGCCAGATCCTAGCCGAGATGGATGGCATAGAAGAGCTTTCGGACGTCCTCGTAATCGGGGCGACTAATAGGCCGGAGCTCCTCGATCCAGCGATCCTAAGGCCAGGAAGATTTGATAGGCTAATCTACGTCCCGCCGCCTGATGAGAAGTCGAGATACCAGATCCTAAAGATCTATACTAGGAGGATGCCGCTAGCCCCGGATGTATCGCTTAAAGACCTAGCGATTAGAACTGAAATGTATAGCGGCGCCGATCTAGCGGCGTTATGCAGGGAGGCCGCCATGAATGCTTTGAGGAGAAGCCTGGACGCTGAATATGTTACGAGACAAGACTTCGAGCAGGCGTTAAACATGATCAAGCCAAGCATCACCCCGCAGCTATTAAAGGAGTATGAGCGGGTGAGCGAGCTTCTGAGATATAAGAAGGAGCAGCATATCATGATAAGCTGAGAGAAGCCATGACGAGCAAAGAGTATTCTAGGAAGCTTATAAGACCTGGAAGCGAGATCTATCCAAGGATAATCGAGGTTCTTGAAAAGCTTGGCGGAAAAACTATGGAGTCAAATCTCCTGGAAGAATTAAAGAAGCGTGGATTCGATATAACCCTGCCAGAGCTTAGACAGATGCTGATGAAGCTCGAGATAAGGGATAAGGTTAGAGTGCTAAGCCTCGATGAAGAACGGCGAGTCGTCGAACTCTTGGTGAAAAGGCAGCCCGGAAGCTAGCTCTAAAACCATTGATCGAGGCTCGTTAACCCTTTAGCCTTCTTTAACGCATCCCTTAACTCGTTTAATGCTTTATCGACCCTCTCTTCGGAGAAGTCGTGTTCATCGCATAGCATCCTCTTAACCCCCTCGTAATCGATTTCCCTCCATTCGATCTCATAATCCTTCGTAACCTCAGGATTTAGAAAGATTCTCCTTATCTCGGCTGGATCCACGTCCAAAGTCTTGCCGATGGCCTTCAAGGCTTTCTCAGCAGAGCCATACGTCTTGATCAGCTTAAGAGCAGTCTTTGGGCCGACGCCCTTAACCCCCTCACAATAATCCGTTCCGACGAGGATCGCCAGGTCTATTAGCTGCTCTCTCGTTATCCCAAGCTCTTCTAACAGCTTGTCGAGATGGATTAGCTCCGGCTCCACCTCGACGTATTCCTTTCTTCCGGGCAGCTTCCTCCTACCAACTATGGAGATGTTCCTGACGAGCCTTGGAGACCCGAAGAGTAGAGAGTCGAAGTCTTGGGATCCGGATGCATAAGCATCTCCCCGAGCTGCTAGATAGGCTGCCTGAGCCTCCCCCTCGCTTGGAGCTTGGACTATTGGGAGGCCCATTAGGGTTAGAAGCTTCTTAGAGCTTTCTACTATGAATTCGTTAAGGCTTGCAGCCTGCTTAGCATACTTCTGAGCTTCCTCGATCCTCCCCTCGGCCAGAGCTTGCTCATAAAGTCTTCTCGCCTCCTCCCTACGCTCAGTCCTCTCCTCTACCGTAGCCCTCTTCAGCTCGGGCGGCCTGCCATCATATACGAAGATCGGCTTAATCCCTATCTTAAGCAGGTTTATCGTTCTGAAGAATAAGCCGCTTAGATGGCTCGTTATCCTACCCCGCCTATCCATTAAAGGTCTTCCATCCGGGCCTCGGATGATCGTGATGAACTGGTAGAGGATGTTGTATGCATCGAGGGCTACGGCTTTACCGCTTAGAGATTCGAGAGATATCTTCTGGACGGCCGCCTCAGGTATGATCTCACGAATTTTTACGCCCATGCCCTTTCCCAACGCTATAGGATTCGAATTGGCGTATAAAGGTTAAGAGATTTTCCGAAGATCTAATACGAAGATATGTTTTCTTGGAGCGACCTCCATAACCTCCCTCGCAAATACTATCTCGACTCCATAACCATGCTCCCGAGCCTTATCAAGCACCTCTTTCTCAAGCTTCTCAACCGAGTCCGATGCTCCATAGAAATGTATTATCCCATTCTCCTTGCATACCCTTAGCCCGGTCTCTATGAATCCTAGGGAGCTATGCGGAAGATCCATTATCACCCTATCGTATCGCTCCCTGACATCCTCCAAGACTTTTCTAGCATCTCCGTGAATCGGGGTTACCCGATCCGCCACCTTATTCAGCCTAATATTCTCAACCAGATACCGGTATGCTTCAGGATTCAGCTCTATGGCCGTAACCCTGCACTCGGGCTGGATTCTCGCGATTATTATCGAGAATGGGCCTACCCCGGCGAACATGTCGAGAACATTTTCTCCCGGAGCGACGCTTCTCGCCACCCTAAGCCTCTCGCCAGAAAACCTAGGATTAAAGAATACTTTCCTGAGATCGAGCTTAAGCATGCATCCATGCTCCCTATGAATAGTCTCCGTATCATTCGATCCCGCAACCACCTCAACCCTCCTAATACGATACTCTCCGACGGTCTCCCCCCTCATCAAAACGCTCTTCACCCGAGGGTGAAGCTTCATAAGCTCCTCCCCGATAAGCCTAGAATATCCTCTCAACTCGTCCGGGATCTCTATCAGGATTAGGTCTCCTATCAAGTCGTATGATGATGGAATGTATTGGATTAGGTCTTTTGGAATCTTATCCTTGAGGGCGTCCTTAAGGGATCGAGGCTTCGTGGATCTAGGCTCGAAAGAGCATTCCACAATCTGAGCGTTGAACTCTTCAAGAATTCTCTTCAACCTTTCATCAGGCTCGGTTATCGGGAAGACTACGAACCTATCCAGCTGACACGGCTTAAGCTCTCCCTCTAAGACCCCAAGATCGAGGAGAATTCTCCTCAGCTCTTCGGCCCTCTTCTCGGATACCTTTACGCCGAGCTTAAGGATTTTCATGGCTATCTACCGATGAGGCTGCATCTTCTGCCTCGCGTAATAGAATTCTCAGCTTCTCCACGACATTTAACGCATCTTCTCCGAGAATAAGGATCATGGGTTCTTTACCCCAGTCTCCGAGATGATATATCATATCCGGTATATCGCCGATCCTCCTTATGGCCGCCTCTATCCCCCAAGGTATCGTTGCTCCCTCAATCTTCTTAATCTCCTCGGGCTCCTCTCTTCTATCATAGAAGCTTATCCTCCATCCGAGCTTCTTGGCAGCCTCGATAAACTTTTCATCATATCTTATGTTCATGGCCGCCCTAATACTCGGATGATGTCTCATGACCGTTAGAATCGCTTTGGCTACATGTTTTGATGCCCCGAACCAGGGATGCTCCGATGCCTTAACCTCATCCCATAACTTGACTATCCTTCCGGGTATTGCTGCGACGTCCTCTATGTCTTCCGCGTTCTCAATCGCCATGCATAGATTCGACTGGCATTCGGGTATCGCCTTCCATGCGAGTTTATCGCTTTCGAGAACTTTGACCGCCTTCCTCATATCTTCTAGAACCGCAAACTTCTCCGCAGCTCGGTAAAGCTCTCCGAGGGGGTTAACAGGGCCATGACCCCTCCCTATTGGAAGGCCGTTTTTTATCGCGTTGAATATGAATCTCTTCGCTATCCCAACCGCCTCGAACAGGCTTCTACCTTTCGCGAGCTCGGCTGCTATCGCTGATGCGAATGAGCATCCAGTTCCATGAGTATTCTTGCTTTCTATCCTCTTAGATTCATAGAGCTTGAACTCGCCATCGTAGTAGAGGACGTCTATCACCTTTTCTCCGGGGAGGTGTCCTCCCTTCACAACGACGCCCCTAGCACCTAGATCTGCGATTAGCCTCGCGGCCTTCTTCTGCGAATCCAGATCTCTAACCTTTATCCCGGATAAGACCTCGGCCTCCCTCGCGTTCGGGGTTAAGACGTGCGCTAGCGGCAGGAGGTGATCGATAAACGTTCTTATCGCCTCCTCTCTTAGAAGCCTGGCTCCGCTCTTAGCAACCATCACCGGATCGACGACTATCGGCGCTTGAACCTCTTTAAGCTCGGATGCTACAGCCTCGATTATCTCGCTAGTATGGAGCATCCCGGTCTTAACAGCATCAACCCCGATGTCTTGGAGGACTACCCTAATCTGCTCTCTAACCATCTCGACGGGGACGTCGTGTATCATCGTAACCTCGACCGTATTCTGGGCAGTTATCGCCGTTATCGCGCTCATCCCATAGACCCCTAAGGCTGCAAAAGTCTTCAGATCGGCTTGTATCCCGGCGCCACCGCCGGAATCCGATCCAGCTATTGTCAAGGCTCTAGGAATCCTCATCCAGAAGGTAGTGATCCAAGGCCAATACTTTTAAGATTTCGAGAGACTCAAAACCAGATCCACCTCACGCTTCAATCTATCGAGAAGCTTCTTCTCCCTAACGCTTATCCCTGAACCCTTATCATCCGAAAGGATAACGCCTTCGTAAGCTGTCGCGGTGAAGGTCTCGGCGGAGCTCATCAGCTTTAGAATATCGTCGATCTCGCCATAATGGAGGTAGATGGTCAAGTCGTTTACCAAGAGTATCCTCGTAGGCTCTTCGAGAAATTTCTTAAACAGCCTCCTCGCAGCCTCATAATTCCTCCTAGCATACTCAAGAACCTCATCCTTACTCCTGCCAAGAGTCCGCGGAGGAAATATCCTATCAGGCTTTAGATACCTCACTCGATAAACGTTTCCAGTATATCCTTCTGTGAGCCTCCCTATATCGCCATAACCCGGAGCGAGATCGATTAGAGTGGTCTCGGATTCGAGGCCGACCTCCACTAGGAAGTCTATGAACTTGGCGAGTAGCCTAGTCTTTCCAGAGCCGATCTCGCCCACTATGAGAATCCTCTTTCCGAGAAAATCTTGGAAATCCATATTCATGATCTATCCGATCTCCTCATTTTAAAATCAAGTTTTTATAACCGCGGCATGGAGTAACCCCGGATGAACGGATCCCCCATAAGGAAGATCTCGCTCCTCATAGCCCTCACGGCGGTCGGCGTAATCATAGCTCCGCTAGCCTGGTTCCCTTTCATATCGACCAAGGCATTCCCAGGCCAGCATCTAGTAAACGCCATAGCAGGAGTATTGCTCGGCCCCTGGTTGGCTACTATAGCAGCAATCCTCATCGGGATAATCAGAAACGCGCTCGGGATAGGGACTATCTATGCTTTTCCAGGAGGGATTCCAGGAGCGATAGTGGTCGGCTTAGCATATCTTCTAACAAGAAATGCTAGAAACCCTCTAGTAAGGTATTCTGCAGCACTACTAGAGCCTATAGGAACTGTTCTCATAGGCGGCACCCTCTCGATATTCATAGTCGCGCCGGCCGTCGGGGATATAAGATTGCTTGGAGCGATCGAGCAATACGGCTTATACAGCTTTCTACCAATCTTCTGGGCTGGATGGGCTGCAAGCTCGGTTCCCGGATCCATAATAGGCTATCTAGTCTTACTAACCCTTGATAAAAGCGGCTTGCTCGGACAATTACTACCACAAAGACCTATCTCTCAGGCCAGACGAAGAGATCGCTCGTAAAGAAGTTGGTCAGGGTTCCGAAGCCTATCGCGAATACATAGGATACGAGCTTATTGAAGCCTAGTATATCGACGAGTAGGTAGAGGCTTGCGACCGTGACGAGTAGCCCGAGAATTCTAGACCAGTGGAAGTTTAGAAGTCTAAAGGATAGGCTTGATCCGCCCCTCCTCTCTCTAAAAGTCCATAGATCGTTGAAGACGAAGTTGTTCAGTATCGCGGCCTCGGTTGCGATTATGCTGGCTATTAGGTGGTTTAACTTAGATATCTCGACGAGAATCCAGAAGCATAGATAATTTACTATGACTCCTGATCCGCCGACTATCCCGAACTTCAGAAACGTTATCGAGAAGATTTTACGCCTAACCCAGGCGAGGATGCTCTTTATGGATTTCATCGTCAGAAGCTCTCTCTTAGATACAGCTCTTTAAGCTTTGCCAAATTCGTCGCGAAATTCCCTCTGGAATCGACTGGAGTCTCGAGGATTAATGGAAGCGGCCTGATTACTGGATGGTGGGTTAGCTCGAAGAATCCTCTCTCGCCGATCTTCCCCATCCCGATATGCTCATGTCTGTCTATCCCGCTTCCAAGATCTCCCTTCGAGTCGTTAACATGGACTACTTTAAGCCTCTTCAACCCTATTATCTCGTCGAAATCCTTTAGCGTATTCTCGATCGCCTCGCGGGTTCTAAAGTCGTAGCCGGCTGCGAAGGCGTGGCACGTGTCGAGGCATACGCCGACCCTCTCCTCATCCTCTATCAGGTCTAGTATCCTCCGTATATCCTCGAACCTCGACCCGACGCTATTCTTTTGGCCAGCCATATTCTCCAGCAGGATCATCACGTCGTTATCGACCTTCGATAGAGCGGTATTCACGGCTTTAGCAGCCTGCCTAATCCCAGCCGCGATCCCCTTGCCTAGATGGCTTCCAACGTGAACAACTAGATACTGTAGGCCGAGCTGGCCAGCTCTCTTAAGCTCTTGGATAAGCGAGTTCGTAGATCTTCGATGGGCGGTCTTATCGGGCGATGAGATATTCGGGAGATAGGGCATATGGGCTACGGCGATCTTAAACCCGGCCTCGCTAAACTTCTCCCTGAACATCTCGATCTCCTTCTTCTTAAGAGGCTTAGCCTCCCATCCCCTTGGATTTCTGGTAAATATCTGGAAGGTCGTGCAGCCAAGCTCCCTAGCCCTATCAACGGCTTTATCAATCGATCCAGAGATCGAGACATGAGCGCCTAGAAGCATCCATCGAGAAGAAAATAATCCAAGGCTTAAATCTTTATGGTGAGCCGGCTTCTCCGCGAGCCTCCCTAGAAGCCCTCCTAAAGCCGAGGCCGCCACCATGCTTCAGCCTCACGAGAAATTCTCTAGCCTTCTCAGAGTCGGGGCTGGAAAACAGTATAGACTCCTCGTCGAGCTGCCAAGAATGCCCACAGCTAAAACATCTAACAGCCTTCAGGGCCGTAGTGAGCTGGAGGAAGCCGCATCGGGGGCACCTTACAACCTTGAAAACCTTCCCCAATCCCGATCCGCTAACCTAAGCATCTACCCGAAATAAAGAGCTTATCCCGAGAGGATACATGCAGTCTAACAAGGATTATGGGCGTAATGAAATGGGTATTAGATCGCAGAAGTAGAAGCGATTATCGCGGAAGACGATTCTCCCAACCCTAAACCTTATCCTCCTCCGGAATATCGGCCCATCATATACGAATGTATGAAATTCCCCGTTTTCACCACATGGATCCACTCCGGTCGGGAGATCGCGTAGAAACTCTTCATCATATATTCTGCCGACGAACCTCCTATCAAGGGATTTTGAATCGACGCAGGTGACAATCGCTTTGAAGCCGAGGTCTATGAATTCTCGAGCGAGCTTAGCTGTATCCCTTCCCCAGATGGGGAATAATGCCTTCATCCCAATCTTCGATAGGCTCTCCTCCCGATACCTCCTAACATCCTCTAGAAGGATATCTCCAAAGGCGACAGCGGATACTCCAAGCCTCCTATACCTCGTTAAAGCCTCCCTCATCCTCGCATCATAATCCTCGTTCGAGGAACCCCTAGCGATGTAGATCTTCTCTAATCGAAGACCTATAGAATCCGCCTGCTCCTCCAACAAGACCTGCCGAACGCCATGCATGCTCACCCTACCATACTCCTTTGTCAGGGTCGTCAATAACGCCACAACCTCATAATCCCGACTCTCCAACAGCTTATACAAGGCCATAGCGCTATCCTTTCCACCACTCCACGTAAAGAGAACTCTCTCCCTAACCATATCAGCCATTACATACTCAAGATGATCAAGACAATTTTTATCCCCATCCAAGTAAAACCCCCGAAAACAATACGAACCTCCTCCCCCACAGCTCTTAAAGCCCGTCACCTACAGCTCCGATTATGTTTAAAACCCGCCATAATATAATACTGGGTGAAAGCCCGGTCGTCTAGCGGCCAATCCAGCTGGTCAGACCAAGGGGGCCAAGGATCCCGGGCTTTGGATCACATGGCCGCGTAAAAGGGGTGAGAGGAAACCCGGGGACCTGGGTTCGAATCCCAGCCGGGCTACCATCTTAACCCTATTTTTTGAAACAGCATTTTTCAGATCTCATATTAACTTCATGGAGAAGAAGCTGGATGAAGAGCTTCAGGATGCATTGTGAATCATAGTCAGCCTTTTTTAGGGAGCTATGATGGCGATCCGCTACCTGTAGCATAGAAGTCGAAAGCCTCCTTTTTACATATTTTCGCTTTTCCTCCGGCTAGCTGGAATCCATAATAGTTTTTATCAGATGGATCGGTATACTGTCTTGGTAATGTAGATGGGGTTGGAGGATGAGATTAACAGGTTGAGGGGTAGGGATGATGGGTTGAGTAGGTTGAAGCTTGATGTTATAAGGGTGCTGGCCATCTTTGGTGGAGTTTCTTGGATAAGCGAGATCATTCCGGATATAGTTAAGCTTCGCGGCCGTGTCCCGGATTATGCGCTTACGGATATTATGCTGGATAGGGCTTTGGAGGAGCTTAGGTCTAGTGGGCTGGTGATCGTGGAGTCGAGGAGGAGGGGCATGTTTCCTTCTAAAGGCGTTTACGAGGATAAGCTGGTCAAGCTTAGGGATTTGGGGGCTGTTAGGAGGGCGCTTGCTGGAGATGAGATCTACAAGGGTTATCTCTCTCGGCAGATGGAGGCTATAAAGCGAGCCACGGAGGATATCCGATAGGTTCTCGCCTTAGCCGGTTTTAGAGGCGGTGAGGACCGCCGGCTCCCTACCCAGATATTCGGCTGCCGTCAAGACATCCTTCCCCTCTTCTCTCGCGGTCTCATAAACTTCCTTCACCCTCTCCCTATACCTCGGTTCCCTCGGCAGGTGATGATCGTAGATTATCAGCTCTGAATCTATACTCCTAATTATTTTCTTCATGTTCTCGATCGCTCTCCGCAGGTTGATGAGGTTTAGCATGTATGGGATTAGATAGGTGCTCGGCCCATCGACGATCAGGATGTTGGGCTTCTCGCGGATTATCCATTCGGCTTGATCTTCTATCACGGGGCCTTCTAGATCGGATGTGTGAAGGATCCTCTCGCCCTCGTATATTATCTCGATCGAGGTAACCCATCCAACCCTAGCATACTCTATTCCATGGAAGTTCGGCTTGCTAAATTTCATCAACGTATTTCCGCGTCTAAAGGTCTTCGAGTCGGCGAATTTTACCCTGCAGTTTTTTAGGGTTAGCTCCGGTATTCTTGGCATCCTATTCCATTCTTCAACGCGCTTCCTAAACCATCTCCTTCCGAGCTCTAGAAGCTCACGTTTTCTCTCGGAGTATTCTCCATAATCTCTCGAGCGAGCTATTGGCAGATCATCTAATGGATCGGGATAGTCCTCGGGCTGGGGTTCCTCGAGCAGGTCTTCTAGGTCAGCTTTCCCGAACTCTTTTACGAGGTTGCTGTAAAATCTTTCAGCCCTCTTTCTCTGGGAGCTGTTTATGTATTTATTCGGGTCTTTGGCTAGGATCGTCTTCCCCTCATAGAGCCTTCTGTCGAAGTCCGTGAAGTGGTCGTAATGATAATGGCTTATCACTATTATGTCCGCCTTTCTCGAGGCTTCGAGTATAGCCGATCTAGCCTCTCTAAGCCATCTACGTTTAAGCTCTTTCGGCGCCGGGAATCCAGGCTGCATCTCCGCTGCTCCGGGATCTATCAGGATGGAGGCGTCCGGGGTTTTGACTAGAGTGCAGGCGGACTTCGCTCCTAAGGAGTCGAACCAGACTAGCTCAAACTCGATATATTTCATCTCGATCGTTCCAGACGATATACTCGGCTTGGCTTGTAAATTCGTTTCCGCCCGCCTGCCATAATGTTTATGAATAAGCTAGTTATTGGGTGTGCTGAGCAGCTATGGAGTATGTTTATGCAGCCCTCCTACTTCATAGGGCTGGGAAAGAGGTTAGCGAGGAGAATGTGAAGAAGGTGTTATCGGCTGCTGGAATAAATCCGGACGAGGCTAGGGTTAAGGCTCTGGTCGCCGCCCTCTCAGAGGTCGATATCGACGAGGTCTTGAAGAGCGCTACAGCCATGCCGGTAGCAGCTCCTGCAGCAGCGCCGGCCGCAGCTCCTCAGCCGGCTGAAGAGGAGAAGAAGCCTGAAGCCAAGGAGGAGAAGAAGAAAGAGGAGGAGAAGAAGGAGGAAGAGGCTCTAGCAGGGCTAAGCGCCCTATTCGGCTAAAACCCCATAACCCACCGCCGAAAACCTCTATCCTCAACAGGCTCTCTCCTCCGCATTTTTAATCCTTAAATCCATATTTACTGCTAGTTAGGATAAACTGGGGTTTCGGAATCCCTGTCTCGGGATAGGTGAGGATTGTTGAGATTTGAGCCGGAGGCTTACTCCCTCGAATTCTTCAAGGAGCATGGCTATATCCGGAAGAAGTGCAGGGTTTGTGGAGAATATTTCTGGACTCTTAACCCTGATAGAGATGTCTGCGGAGATTCTCCATGCGAGCCTTACCAGTTTATTGGGAAAAATCTTACCAAGCGGAGAATGAGGCTGAGAGAGGTTAGAGAGGCTTTTCTAAAATTCTTTGAGAAGCATGGTCATACGATAATCTCGCCCTACCCCGTCGTCGCTAGATGGCGTTCGGACATGTTCTTGACGGATGCGAGTATCGTCGATTTCCAGCCATTCGTAACCTCCGGCATAGCTCCTCCTCCAGCAAACCCGCTGGTCATAAGCCAGCCCTGCATAAGGCTCGTCGATATAGATAAGGTTGGGCTTACCTTCGGCAGGCATCTCACAATCTTCGAGATGGGCGGGGCTCACGCCTTCAACTACCCGGATAGAGAAGTGTATTGGAAGGAGGAGACCGTTAGATATTATCACGAATTCGCTCAGGAGGTCTTCGGGATACCCGAGGAGGAGCTGATCTATAAGGAGGGCGTCTGGAGCGGTGGAGGTAATGCTGGCCCATGCTTCGAATCGATCTCCTATGGTCTCGAACTCGCAACCCTCGTCTTCATGCAGTATAAGACGGTCGGCGATAAGTTGATCGAGCTTCCGATAAGAACTGTCGATACAGGCTATGGGATCGAGCGATTCACCTGGCTAACCCAGGGAACTCCAAGCTGCTTCGACGCGATTTACGGCGAGCTTTATCCAAGGCTCTCCAAGCTTATCGAGCTTCCGAAGGTCGATGAGAAGCTCCTCCTCCAATACTCGCCCTATACGGCGCTAGTAGTCCCGAAGGCTGGGATGAGCGTTGCGGAGGCTAGGAGGAGGGTTTCCGAGGCGTCCGGAATCCCGCTCCAGAGGATAGTTGAGGAGATCGCTCCGCTTGAGAAGATCTACGCGGCATTAGACTTCACCAAATCCATCTCCTTCATCATAAGCGAGGGCGTAGTCCCCTCAAACGTCCGCGAAGGATATCTCGCAAGGCTATTAATAAGAAAGGCTTACAGGCTCCTAAAGGAGATAGGCTATGAGGATAAGCTTCTAGACCTAATAGACCTCCAAGTCCAATATTGGGGCGAAGACTTCCCGCATCTAAAAGAGATGCGAGACGAGCTTCTCGACATAATCGAGACGGAGATCAGGAAGTTCGAGGAGACCATAGCTAAGGGGTCGAGCTATGCGGAACGCGAGCTATCAAATATGAAGAAGCGGGGAGTTAAGGAGGTTCCGCTAGAATTCTTGATCAAGGCATACGATGAGAGGGGATTAACCCCGGATGTGATAGAGCCTATTGCTGAAAAAATTGGGATAGCGGTAAAGGTTCCGGAAAACTTCTATGAATTAGTCGCCGCTAGGCATCTAAGAGAAGAGGAGGCTGAGGCTCCGGGCGAGGAGACTAAAATCCTTGAGGAGGCTTTCAAAGAGGTTCCCGCAACCGTGAAAGCATATTATCAAGAGCCGTATAAGCTAAGATTCGAGGCAAAAGTCCTAAAGGTTTATGGGAACTATCTTGCACTCGATAAGACCTACTTCTATCCCGAGGGGGGAGGAGCGGTCTCGGATCAAGGCGTCCTACGGTCATCTAAGGGAGAGTGTAGGGTCGTTGATGTCCAGCTATTGAGCGGCGGGGTTATAGTCCATCGAGTGGAGGGTCCCCTACCCGATGAGGGGGAGACTGTTGAGGGTGAGGTCGACTGGCGGCGAAGGCACTCGATCATGAGGCATCATACGGCTACACACATAATTCTGGGCGCCGCTAGGAGAATACTTGGCAAGCATGCATGGCAGGCCGGCGCTAGGAAGGAGCCTTCCTTCGCAAGGCTGGATATAAGCCATCATAAGAGGCTCAGCTACGAGGAGATCAAGCGGATAGAGGATGAGGCGAATAAGATCGTGGCCAAGAGGATTCCCGTCAAAATAGCTACGATGGATAGAAATGAGGCTGAGAGAAGATACGGATTCCAGCTTTATCAAGGTGGAGAGGTCCCATCGGCGGAGATAAGGGTGGTCGAGATCCCGGGATGGGATGTAGAGGCATGCGGAGGACTCCACGTGGAGAACACCGAGGATGTAGGATTCATCAAGATAATAAGAACCGAGCGAATACAGGATGGCGTCGAGAGGCTGGTCTTCGCAGCCGGGCCAGCAGCCCTACCATACATCCAGGAGGAATGGCTCCAGCTTAGAAGAATCTCGGAGAAGATCGGCACGCCGCTAGAATTCTTGGAGAAGAAGCTCGAGGAACTCCTCAGCGAGCTTAAGGATCTCCGGAGAACCGTCAGAAGACTACTAGGATATGCGGCTAAGCTTAGGGCTCAGGAGCTTAGAGAAATGCCTGAGCTTAGGATTCGGGGCATCAGGTTCTATGCTACATGCGAGCTAGAATCCGATCAGGAGTATGTTCTAAAGATCTCCGATAACCTGCTTGGAGAGGAGGATGCGGAATGCTTTATCGCGGTTTATGGCGAGGATAAGCCTAGGCTGCTGATAATAGCTAATCGGAAGGCGATAGATCTTGGAATTCATGGGGGAAGGCTCGCGGCGAAGCTTGCTGAAAGGCTTGGCGGAAAGGGAGGCGGAAGGGAGAGGCTAGGTCAAGGCGGCGTCGCAAGAAGACCTACGATAGACGAACTTAGAAAAATCGTCTCAGAAATAGTTTCAGGGATGTGAGGATGCTGGAAGCCTAGGAGAAAGCTCCTCCTCACTCTAGCTTCGCATGCGTTTTAAGCGTCTGAGCCATCGCTTCAGCCTTCAGGATTATGTCCTTGATCGTATCCTTCGATGGTATCTCGGCTTCGACCGCGAGGGCTTTAGCCTCCATCATGCACTTAATCAGTATCGGCTTAATGGTCTCAGGCGTTACATAGCCGATCTCAACCGATAGCGTTAAAGCATTCCGATGAGCCGATTTAATCTCCTCACGCATCTTCTCCAAGTCTATCTCGAGCTGCTCCTTTGTTAGGAGGACGCCGTCCTCAAACGCCTTCTCGATTACGACTCCCTTTAGGACGGCCTTGATATCTAGCCTAGCTAGTAGCGAGGCGAGCTCCGGCGAGATCACATCGCCCTTCCTAGCTACGACCGTGTCTTTAGCGATCCAGATCTGCCCACCCTCTATCTTCGTCGGGATCCCCAGCTTACCGAACTCGCTTAGAATTGGGCCGGGTGGGAGACCGGTATTCATCTCGGGGACCACGACATCGAAGTCCGCCTTCTCTCCAGCCTTCGCATGCATCGGTATCCTATTCTTATCCAGTATGATCTTCAGCTTGAAGGCGCTGATATTCGAGAAGATGAAGCCTATCGGCTCCTTAAAGTCCTCGATAATCTTCGAGAGCTCGGGTTTCCCAGCCTTCTCGGCAGCCTTCATGAAGAGGGTCTTTTTCGCGACACGTATGGTTGCTATATCTCTAAGCTTCCTCCTGATCTCATGGATTAGATTCGCCCTCAGCCCCGTAAGCTTGAAGATTGCTATCACCCTATGAGATGAGATCAAGTTTGCTAGCTCTTCAACCTCCTTAATCTTCCATTCCGGGATCCTACGCCTAGGCTTTGCAACAGCCTGCACGGACAAGCATTATCCACCTCTCACCTATTCTTCGAATTCGACCTCTACAGGCTCTCCCATAGTCTTCTTAATGTAGATTGACTGGATGTTCTTGAACCTCCTCTCAAGCCTATCCACGATCTTAGATATCACGGCGGCAGCATTTTCTGCAAGCTCTCGCGAGTCCATATCCTCGGTCCCGATCAAGCACATGGCCTGAGGATTTTTCCTAACATTTATGGCCACGCTCTTCTTCAGGCTCCTAACAAGCTCGGCCAGGTTAACTCCCTGAGGTATCGGCTGAGGCCTCTTCCCCCGACCTCCTAAAGCAGCTCCGAGAGCTCTCGCCGCAAGGCCCATTAGAGCAGGCTCTACTAGGAAGAAATCGTATTGGGAGGCTATCTTCTTGGCAATCCTCTTATTGCCTATCAAGACCTCGAGCTCGTCCCGCTCGATAACCCTATCAACTTCTGGAAGCTTCTTAGCCTCTGAGGCTAGGGCTGGCCCAGCTATAACACAGATCTTGCTAGGCTTTCCACCCCTTCCATGGGGCAGCTCTATCACCTCGTAGATTCTATTTTCAGGCTTTTTCAGATCTATATCCCTGAGGTTTACTATCAGCTCTATGGATTGCTTAAAGTTTCTCGGCTTCCCGGCTTTCTTAGCCTTCTCAACCGCTTCAACTAATGATTCTTCAAGAGTCCTTAGCATTTCTCTAGTTGAGGCGTGGGCTTGCACGATTTAAATATTGTCGCTTAAGCCCTCCTCAGCTTTCTTCAGCCTTCTTGATAAGTTCGTCGTAGGCTCCTGCATCGACCTCCCTTATCACTTCCTTAGCCCTCTTCCCCTCGACGGTTACCCCCATGCTAAGACATGTTCCTAGAACCTGTTTTACGGCAGCTTTCAGGGTCTTGGCGCGCATATCGGGCATCTTAAGCTTGGCGATCTTAATCACCTGCTCCATGCTTAGATTCCCGACGAATTCCCTATTCGGCTGTGATGATCCTTTCTCGATCCCAGCCTCCTTGACTATTAGGGCTGCGGTCGTCGGGGTTCCAACCCTAACCTCGAACTTCTTAGTATCGGTATCTATTACAACTTCGACAGGCACCCTCATACCCTTAAACTCGCTGGTCTTTCGATTAATCTCCTCGACGACCTGGAGGACATTTACTCCTAGTGGTCCTAGGGCTGGCCCTATCGGCGGGCCCGCTGTCGCCTCGCCGCCTTGGATTAGGAATTTCAGGGTCTTCTCAGGCATAATCTAAACCCCCTTCTCCTTTATCACCCGAACCTGATCTGCTGGAACCGATATCGGGAGGACGAAGGTCGTATCGGTCGGCTCGATCGTTACCTCGTTTTTAGGTTTATCGATCCTTATAACCTTGCCGCTTATGCCCTGGAGCGGCCCCGAGATTATCTCAACCATATCGCCTACCGAGAGTGTTTCGATTGTCGGCTTCTCGACCAGATGGATCATTAGCTCATCTTTCTTAACAGGCATTATCGCCCTCGCCTTAACATGCTTTATCCCTTGGACTATCATCGAGACCTTATCCTTGCTTTCAGCCTCTATGAAGATATAGCCTCGGATTCCGGGAAGGATTAGGATGGAGTATATGCCTTGGGAGGGTGAAGTTATCCTAGCCTCGATTATTCTAGCCACATTCCTCTCCTGACCCGTGGTGACCTTGACCATGAAGAATGTAGGTCTTCTGGGGGCTTCAGCCATCCTCCTTCATCCTCCCTTATGCTCCCTGGATCGCTAATGCTAAGAATTTTACTATGAAGGTTATTACCCCTATGGCTGCGACCCCCATCAACGTTATCCTTATGGCGAGCATGAGCTCCCGTCTCGTCGGCTTCCGGGTAAGCTTAAGCGTAGCCCCAGCCGATCTAAGAAACTCTCTTAACCCCATTCCGAGAATCCCCGCTCCCCCCACCATATATGTTTAGCTCCAGCTAATCCTAAC